>ENA-UPAD01001345-UPAD01001345.1-bioreactor-metagenome-genome-assembly--contig:-NODE-1345-length-26205-cov-7.654761_pt1 | contig 26205 bp, 13 predicted proteins | sample MGYA00238179_ERZ772710 | MGnify/ENA primary metagenome ERZ772710 (study PRJEB29004, sample SAMN07631245) | bioreactor metagenome | isolation source: Switchgrass digestor | place: USA: Dartmouth...
GAATAAAAGCTATTGTAGAAAGGCAATGGAATAGTAAAGATCCATTGCCTTTTGTAAATATGAAATAAACAATTCTCCGATGTTATTCGGAGAATTATTTATTATGCTGATAAAATATATTGCCTAAGCATAAGAATATGTGATATTATAAATGTTGATTTATATTAAAAAGTTGACAAATCAAAAATATTATGATATTATTCATACAAAACATATCGGTATTGTATGAATTTAAGGAAGAGTGGTTATGACAGATCCAACAATAATAAAAATTAAAAATCTTAGTAAAAGTTTTGTATCCAAAAACGGTACTGTTACTGCATTGGAAAACATCAATATAGATATAAAACAAGGTGAAATATTTGGGATTATAGGTATGAGCGGTGCAGGAAAGAGTACCTTGGTAAGATGTATCAATTTTTTGGAAAGACCTACAAGCGGTACTGTCATCTTTGACGGAAAGGACTTGTCGCTGTTAAGTAAAAAAGAACTGGAACGTGTAAGGCAATCCATGGGAATGATTTTTCAGCAATTTAATCTACTTATGCAAAGAACGGTGATATCCAATGTTTGCTTTCCTCTTGAGATAGCCAAGGTATCGAAAAAAGAGGCTTTAAAACGTGCTCATGAATTATTGGAGGTTGTAGGATTAGCAGATAAAGCAAAAGCATATCCCGCTCAGCTGTCAGGAGGGCAAAAGCAGAGGGTTGCTATTGCCAGGGCATTGGCAACTAATCCCAAGGTTTTGCTTTGTGATGAAGCCACAAGCGCATTGGATCCTTCTACTACCCGGTCCATTTTAGCGTTACTGAAAGATATTAATAAGAAGATGGGAATCACCATCGTGATTATTACGCATGAAATGAGTGTCATAGAAGATATCTGCCAAAGGGTAGCCATTATTGATAACAGCCGGATTGCAGAGATTGGCACGGTAGAAGAAGTGTTTACAAGACCCAAATCCCAGACGGCCAGAAAATTTGTTTTCCCTGAAGGAAAGCGAATTGACCACTTTGTGAGCAATCGATGTTGCCGCATTATTTTTGACGGACTTTCGTCCTTTGAGCCCGTTATTGCCAATATGGTTTTGGAATGTAAAGAGGTTGTAAATATTATTTTTGCGGATACAAAAAACATTGACGGTAAGGCTGTTGGGCAAATTGTGATTCAATTGCCGGAAAAAGAATTAGCAGCACAAAAAATTCTTAACTACTTAAAGGCAAAAGGTTTAACGGTGGAGGAGGTACATAACTATGTTTGAATTAATATGGCAAGGGTTGTTTGAAACACTTTACATGACCATTGTTTCAACGCTGCTTGCTTATGTTATCGGACTGCCTCTGGGAGTCATTATGGTGGTTACGGATAAGGACGGCATATATCCTTTGGTCACATTAAATAAAATACTTGGTGTAATTATTAACTTAGTACGTTCCATACCGTTTCTTATCTTGTTAATTGCTGTACTTCCTTTTACGCGATTTGTAGTGGGGACCACAATAGGTTCAACGGCAACCATTGTTCCGCTTGTTATAGGGGCGGCACCGTTTATTGCAAGATTGGTAGAAGCTTCCATTAAAGAGGTTGACAAGGGTGTGATTGAAGCGGCTCAATCTATGGGGGCGACATCGTTTCAGATTATATATAAAGTGTTGATACCTGAAGCAAAACCGTCATTGATTGTGGGCAGTGCCATTGCCATAACAACCATTTTAAGTTATTCGGCAATGGCCGGTATTGTCGGCGGAGGAGGACTTGGCGACATAGCCATTCGTTATGGATATTATCGTTATCAAAATGATGTGATGCTTGTGACTGTAGCAGTTTTGGTTCTTATTGTGCAAGCTTTTCAGGAAATAGGAATGAAGCTTGCTAAAATAAATGATAAAAGAAATTAATGAGTAATGAAGAAAAGGAGGAATTTTATTTATGAGAAAATTATTATCCATTGTGTTAATTACTGTACTGGCAGTGTCATTATTGACGGCTTGCGGTGCAAAAACTGAAGTGAATAACAATCAGGCCTCGAATGAAAAAGAAGTGCCTAAAAAGATTGTTGTAGGTGCATCTGTCACGCCACATGCAGAAATTTTGCAAGTAGCAGCGGAAGTGTTGAAAGAACAGGGGTATGAACTTGAAATTAAGGAATTTGAAGATTATGTTCAGCCTAATTTGACCCTTGAAAGCAAAGAATTGGATGCTAACTATTTCCAGCACAAACCTTATTTGGATGATTTCAATGAGGAAAATAAAACCAATCTTGTTTCGGTGGCAGCCATTCACTATGAGCCGTTGGGCCTCTATCCGGGTAAGACCAAGACATTGGCTGATTTAAAAGACGGTGCACAGATTGCGGTACCCAATGACACCACCAATGAAGCAAGAGCTTTACTGCTTCTTGAAGCACAAGGGCTTATTAAGTTAAAACCCGAAGCAGGATTGAAAGCTACGGTAAAAGATATTGTGGAAAATGAAAAAAATATTAAAATCGTTGAAATTGAAGCTGCACAGCTTGCACGATCATTGCCTGATGTTGATATGGCTGTTATTAACGGTAATTATGCCATTAAAGCAGGTTTAAATGTTACCAAGGATTCCATTGCCAAGGAGGAAAAAGATTCTCTTGCAGCAACAACGTATGCAAATATTGTTGCAGTCAGAGCAGGGGATGAAAACAGGGAAGATATAAAGGCGTTGGTTGATGCACTTCAGAGCGACAAGGTGAAGGAGTTTATTGAAACTACATATCAAGGTGCGGTAGTACCGATGTTTTAAAAATACTTGACTGTTGTACAAGCGGCCTGTGGTTATTGTGACCATAGGCCGCTTTTTATCATTCTTCATATTAAAAAAGTGTTAGTAAACAATGCTTAAAATATACTTGCTGATAAGTCAGAAAATTTATATAATGGAAAGTAATTAAACGCTGACAAGCAGTATGAACAAAAAAAGTGAAAGAATTTATAAGGAGGGCTACAAGTGCAGGAACATCCAACTATAAAATTAATTCGGCAATCAGGCTATTTACCTAAAATACCGAAGATATTTGGAGAAACTTTAAACATGCTGTTGGAGCCCAGTGAATTTAATATGGACGAATGTATTGAAAGGTTAGCTGTTCTTCCGGGTTTGGAATCAACTTTAATACAAGCCTTAAACTACAGTTCAAAATTAAGGCGTGCTTTTATTACCTTAAAAGATGCAGTTGTGTATTTGGGGGCAAAAAATACGAGGATGATTGTTATTGCATATATCACAAAACTGTTATTACCCAATAAGGACGGAAGGGCGAAAATATTCGATAACGGGAAATATTGGAAGCATTGTGTGGGAACTGCCATTGCAAGTTACATGATTGCGGACAAGACCGGCTTATGTGACAAGGAAAAAATTTTCACCTACGGATTAATACATGATATCGGTATAAATGTTTTGGACATATGTTTACCCAATCACTTAGACCGTATTTATACCATGCAATTACAAAAAGGAACACATCAAATCGTGGCGGAAAAAGTAGTTTTGAATGGAATAACTCACATGGAAATCGGAATGTGGTTATGCAAAGAATGGGGATTGCCAAGAGAAATTGCCGAGATTGTAGGATATCATCATTCTCCGTTTATCAATACGGAAGTCAGCAATGAATTAAAAATAATGCATCTTGCCGATTTTATCAGTACAAAATATTATGAAAAACTATTGGGAACCAACACAACTTTTATGTACGTTGACAGAGCAAGGGAGTTGTTAAACCTGCCGGAAGAATTTATGGAAAATGTAGCAGAAAGACTGCCGCAAGAAGTAGAGAAGATAGGCAGTATTCCGTTCTTTGCATTTTAAGGCTGAATGATTTAAAAATAAATGGATTAGATTGGCAATGTAAAAGATGAAAAGGACTTCTGTTTTGGTGCAAAAGTGTTTGTTTCATGGGATATATATAGAAAAGCCATATAATAAAGCACATGCTAGAAAGCATGTGCTTTATTATATGGCTTTTTGTAAGAGATAGTCTATGAACTATTAGTATAGGTATGAATTACGATTTTCATCCGGTTATTATTTAGCCGGCTATATGAAAAATAAATACAATATCCAATGTTTTTAAAAATACTGACATATAATTAAAAAATTGTCAGTATACAGTTAATACGCGTGAATGTTATATTTCAGGTGAGGCAAAGAAAAAATGAATTCAATTTAAATAGTGAAAGGAGAGAAGAAAATATGAAATTAGGAAGACGTTTTTTAGCATGTATCATTGCCTTTATTGTTGCAACATCGGCTGTTTTCCCATGGTGGACTGTATATGCAGAAGGAGCGGAAGAATTTGTGTCAATTTATACCCAAAACTATAATGAAATGAATGTGGGAGATGTAATGTCGGGGGTGGATGGCCTAAGCTTTACTCACAATCCAGATTATCAAACGTATGTTATGATTGATGAGTTAAATGGCAATCGGTTTTTAAAATTCGGCAAATCAACATCAGGTGCAGTATTTGATGTAAAAAAATCATTTTCTGAATCATTTGACGGATACGGTTCAGATAAAAATAATTATCGTTTAAAGTTTAAGTTAAAGGCTGATTTTGGCGGTAGTAGTTGTAATATTGATGTTGGCGGATGTTTTTTTGCTTTACAAAAGGTACAAGGCAGTGTATATAAATTCATGTATTACGTTGATGGCTTTTTAGATGGGTCTCAATATGATTTAAGTGAATGGAAGGAATTTGAAATTTATGTAAAGAACAGAACAACTATAGATATTTATATTGACGGGCAAATTGCAGTTGAATCGTTGGGGCGAAGATATAACAGGCCTTTTGAAGAACTTACTTTTACTATGAATAGCGGACTGACAGGAAGCATTTATGTTGATGATTTTGATGTTTCAATTGTAAATAGAAACATAACCGCACAAGAAATAGTGACGGCAGGGGATTTTCACTCTGCAGCTTCTATTCGTTATAAAAACGGTGCACAGGCATCTATGGTTACGACTTCGGTGGATAATATGGAATTTGATGTTTCAAAAAAAGTGACCGTTTCCGAACTCGGAAGTTCTAAAGATGATGTTACCGTAGAATATCCATTGACGGCAGAACAGCAATCGAAAATTTCTGCAGGAGACTTGTTATTGTTAAAGTTTACCGTAAAATCCGAAGAAGGTACCGGTATTATCATTCCCAGGATTTTGAGCTCTGATTACATGGATTTGGTTACTTATGCAGCAGGTTCCAGTCAGACCAATATGACCTATTATGTTCCTGCACAGTGGACGGAAATCTGTATGCCCTTTGAAGGGCCGGCAGCTCCAATAGGATTTATCCGTTTTGACCTGTCTGAAAAACTCCAAACGGTGCATATAGCCAATGTGCAATTATTGAATTATGGTTCGGAAATAACCGTTGACGATATTGCAATACATACCGGAATGTTCAATCTGGAAGAATTTGAAGAATTTCGTTTAACGGATCCGGGAAGTAATTATGTTATCGGCAAAACAATCGATATGGTTTGCAAGGGGAATTATCTTTATTCCATAGGTGACAATAAGTTGGTTATATCGGATATTTCCGTTCCAAATCAACCGGTAAAAATTTCTGAACTGGCCATCGATACGACAAGGCAGATTGCAATTACTGAAGACGGCACGGCAGTATTGGTTACCGGTCGGCACGACGGAGTGTTGGTTATTGATGTAAGCGATCCTTACAATCCATATATTCGGAGCAGATACGACAGTGTAGAAATGGCTACGGGTATTTGTATATATGACAATTATGCCTATATTAGCAATCGTCAATTTGGTGTTGAAATCGTAGATATCAGGAACCTGGATTATCCTAAACATATCGCGCTTGTTCGGTGTAACGGCGAAGCACAGTCGTGTTCTGTAGAGGATGGGATTTTATACATAGGCTTGTGGGGAGAACAACGTGTAGACATGTATGATGTCACTCAGCCGTCGAATCCTGTGCGACTGGGCAGTGCATATTTAAACGGACGTGGCGACGGAGTTTGCATTCGTAAAAGTGCAGACGGTACAAAAACTTATTTATATGCAGCAACCGGTCAACATACATACGGTGTTTCTAACTCCAGTTCACTATTTGATGTACGTTATGGACAGGGGAATGGAATGGATATTTTTGACGTGACGGAGCCTTCCAATCCAATTTGGCTGTCCACGGTAAAAATTGACGGCAGATTCTATTATACCAACAATGACTTCTGGAATACCGCTTTTTCACGTAGTGAAGACGGTAAGGAATATGTTTATTTAGCAAGCACATACAACGGCGTATATGTCTTTGACGTAACGGATCCTGCAGCACCTGTAAGAAAAGCCCATATTTATATCCCTATACAAAGGAACTTTGTAAACTGGGCAAATTTATCTTCTTCCAGCCGAAAAATTATTTTCCCGTTTAATCATAATGGAAATGAAATTTGGGGGCCTGTGGGCTCGGTTGTTGCGAAAGACGGTGTATTATACGTAGCAGGGGTATATACGGATATACATGTATTTACCAACAGTGAACTTATTCACGAAGAAGCGGGAGGAGGCAGGAACGTAGGTATCCAGGAGGATGACGGGACTTTCTACAACATTCCGGAGGATCACTTTGGCCTGAAAAATTTAAAGCATTATAAACCAAACGGACAGGTATATAACGTGGTAAAACATGGGGATTACCTTTATGTGGCATGTGGTCTTGCAGGAATACACGTTTTGAATGAAGATTTGGAAGTACAGGCAATATATCCGACGGACCATGCGGTACAGTATATACAAATCGTTAATAATATTTTATATTCTGCCGAAACCAAGGGTGGAATGAACTTTTACACGGTAGACGGCATCAACTTGACCAAGGTGGGAAATTATACTTCCAATAACGGTGGCATAAGGATGCTGCAAATTACCCCCAACGGCAAGTGGGCAACCTTGCAGGTTGGACATGTAACGATGGAAATAGTAAATGTCAGTGATTTAAGCAATCCAACATTGTTTGTAACGCAAAACCTTGGCGGTAACGCATACTTCCGCAATCTGAGCAACGGTTATGTTAACGGCAGGTATATGTGTGCATGGGGGAATAATGCTACGCAGTTTTGGTATGACTTTGGCGAAAACGGATCATCCGATAGCCCCACCTTATTAAAAAGATTCTCAACTACGAATGTTCCCATGGCAGGAGGAAATGTGGCATATAAAGAGTATGTCATCAGCACCAGAGGAAACGGGTATACCTATTATAATCCGGCGGATACACCAAATATGACAGAATTGCCGGCCAACGCCATAAGGCCCAAAGACCGCAACGGCGTTACGGTTAATATTAGCGGAAAGGCATCCGTACATGGCAATATCCTTATGGTTTCAAACAGAATAGACGGAAATGTATATATTGTAGATATTCGTGATCTTAATAATCCAATATTGGATGCGACGTTTTGCATAAAGGGCAATCCTGAATTGATGTATGCAACGGATGATTATATATTGCTTCCGGCAGGATATCAGGGACTGATTAAATTTGAATCCGATTTGTTAAAACCTAAGGTAGAGATTGTAACAACCGGTGACAGTGCCTATGCAATGATAACGGGTTGTAATAACGAATCCGTTAAAAGTGCAATCATTATTTCTGTTGAATATGACGCAACCGGCAGCCTGTTAAACGTTCATATAGGAGAACCGGTTGAATTTAAATGGGACTCCCAGTTTCCTATTATGACTGAGAGCATATCCATCAATAAGACATCGGATACCAATACGGTGAAAGTATTTGTATGGGAAGAGTTCAGAAACATTAAGCCCCTGTCCAATGTTGTAGTAATTAAATGAAAAATTCAAGTGTTCAAAAACATAACATTATAAAGGATGGTAAAGAGTCAATATGAGATGTGGATTAAAGAAAAATGAAAAGTTTGTGATGATTACAGTTTTAACTGCGATTTTTCTAGGAATTATACAATTTGTTTCATTAGCAGCCACGTATACAAATTATCCGGAAGCGGTTGTATGTACACCTAATGGAGATATGAAAACAAGCATTGGGTTTGCATGGTATACCAATACGGAAGTCACAGGTTCCGTTGTACAGCTAAGGGTTGCAGGTGATTCAAGAGAATTTGGCAGTGATCCAAGCCTTACATTTACAGGAACCTGCGAAACCGTATCACATGGAACATTAAGTTATAACGTACATAAAGTCGTTGCTACAGGTTTAAACCCGGGAACAAAGTATGAGTACAGAGTTGGTGATTTGGAAAAAGGATATTGGAGTACGGATGCAAATAGTTTGAATAGTGTGGGTTATTTTGAAACAGCACCGGAAAAAGAGGAAGAATTTACCTTTATTAATTTGGGAGATGTAAACGGCGGAAGCGAATCAACCATGCAAGCCTTTGGCAAAGTGCTTGAAAGAGTAGTCGGTTTGTTTCCATCCTATAAATTTATTGTTCAAAACGGTGATATGGCAAATCATATGACGGACAAGAATATAAAAGAAAGGGAGTGGAAATGGTTTTTTAAATATGCACAGCCTTATCTAAAGAACACCATTTGGGCAGGTGCTTTAGGCAATCATGATGCCGCACCGGATTATTCAAATTTTCATCAACACTTTAACTATCAGCTTGCCGGAGATGAGGGAATATATTACTCCTTTGATTATTCCAATGCACATTTTTTAGTATTAGATACGGAGTACGCCAAAACCGACCAAATTGATTGGGCGATATATGATGTTGTTAAGAATAATAAGAAATGGAATATAGCTATTTTTCACAAGCCACTGTATTCCAACGGTCCACATTATAATGAGGAGAGAACCCGTACCTTATGGTCAGGTCCGTTATGTGATGTATTAGGAATGGATATAATTTTTACAGGACATGACCACGTATACAACCGAGGCTATTATTTAAAAAACGGTCAACCTGTATCAGACGACATCAATGTAGAAATCAATGGGATTGTAACCAATCCCATTGGTACCCTGTTTGTCCTTCCTAATTGTAGTGCAACGAAATTTTATGAGCCGAATACTTCATTCAATGCTGAGTACATAAAGTTTTCAGCACAGCCTTACCGCAGCACGTATACAGGGGTTCATGTAACAGAAGACCAGCTCACATGTGAAGTATATTATTTAGATAATAATCAGGATGTTCTTTTAGACTCATTTGGAATAAAAAAGACAAAGCAGCAGCCGCCGGCGCCCCAAAACGTTAAAATCTTTTATGACGAACAAACAAAATCAGCCACCATAAGGTGGGAAGATGCCAACACAGAAAATGTACGGGATTATGTAATTTATGATGAAAACAATAAATACAAAAAGAATTGGACCCATTTTATGAAAGGAACCGGAGTAAAATTTTACACTATAAATAATTTAACAAAAGAGCAATTTCAAGAATGCAAGTTTGCTGTAAAAGCGGTAGGAGACAAGAGTTTTTCAGAGGCGGCTATAGCGGTTGTTGAAAAAGGAATCATGAAAGTAAAAGATGTTAGATATTATGATCAATCCATCGGAAAAGTGCTTGTAAAAGGTCAGATAGACAGAAGTCATGCAGGAGAGCAAATAACCCTGTTATTGCAAAAGAAAGGGATTCAAAATATAACGGCACAAGAAATAGGATATATGGATCAGACCGTTATTAATTATGATGGCAGTTATGCTTTTTCGTTTCCATTTAATAAAAATATAGAGGAATATGAATTAAAAATGTATATGGGAGGGAAATTGGTCAACAGCACTGTTACAGAAGCACTTGCAGGTTATTCATGGTTGGATGCGAAAATAGAATTATTCATAAGAGAAGATGGAACTTTATCAAGTGAGGTAACAATAAATAATTACAGTAATATTGAAAACTTAACATATACCATCTGCATTGCATTTTATGACGGTAACAATAAGCTTTTAGGAGTTAGCAAGAAAGATGATGTTATTGCTGCGGATATAGTGACAGATCTTTTAAATGCCGATATACCTTCAGGTGCTGTAAGAGGTGTAGCGACCATATGGTCGAATTATACTGAAATTATCCCTCTTGCTCCGGCTAATACAATTACTATTGAATGAATTCCGTTTACAATAAACTTTATAACAATAGTTTTCAGAGATAATGTAGATATTATCAAATTTGAAAGGATGATAATTTATGAAAGATAAAAAAATTTTGTTATGTATATTAATGGTTATAATCAATGTATTGGTTTTACTGAGTTGTTCTAAGCAAACAGAAATGACTGATACTCAACAGCCTACTCTTACATGTTTTATGCCTCTTGTAAGCAATGCGGCAATGGTTATGACCAATTTCGGTGAAAGTCCTTTGGCTCAAAAACTAATGGAAGAAACGGGAGTAAAAGTTGAGTACCAGCATCCGCCTCAAGGACAGGAGCAAGAAAAACTTAACATATTGATAGCATCCTCAGAGTTACCTGATATCATTGAATATAATTGGTTAAATTATCCTGGAGGGCCTCAGAAGGCAATAAAGGAAGGGGTTATTATTGATTTAAGTAAGTATAGGGATAAAGCCGTAAATTTATTCAGCTATCTTGATGCACATCCGGAAATTATGAAACTTGCTACAACGGATTCCGGTGCACTGTTTTCTTTTCCGTTTATTCGCGGTGATGAAAGTCTAAATGTTTCAAGTGGTCTTATTATTAGACAGGACTGGCTTGACGAGTTGGGGCTTCCAATGCCTGAGACAATTGATGAATGGGAAAGAGTATTGATTGCTTTTAGGGATAAGAAAGGTGCACCGGCGCCTTACTCGGCTCAAAGTACATGGTTTTTTGCCTATGGATTCGGAACAACATATGATTATTATGTTGAAGACGGTAAAGTGAAATATGGAGTTCTTGATAAAAGTTTTAAGGATTATCTTGTTACTATGAATCGATGGTATAGAGAAAAATTAATAGATCCTAATTATTTGACTCTTGACAATGTAACGCTTGATGCCAATGTTTTAAATGGCATTTGCGGAGCAACTCAAGGAAGTATAGGTTCGGGGATAGGAAAATGGATGGCTTCTGCAGCCGCGGCCGGAAACAAGGAGTTTTCGTTGGAAGGTGCGCCTGTTCCCGTTCTAAAAAAGGGTGACAGACCGAAGTTTGGACATTATCAACTTTCCGTGACATCTTCTTTAACCGCGTTTAGTGCTATTACGACCAGTTGCAAGAATATTGACGCTGCAATAAGGTATCTGGATTATGGTTATTCGGAAGAGGGACAAATGCTTTACAATTTTGGTATTGAAGGCAAAAGCTATGAAATGATTGACGGCTATCCTACATATACACAAGAAATTACTAATAATCCGGAAGGTTTGCCGATGACTGTCGCTCTTGCGAAATATACTCGTTCTTGGAGTACGGGGCCTTTTATCCAAGACAAGCGTTATATGGAACAATATGCTTCATTACCCCAACAGAAAAGGGCATGGAAAATTTGGTCCGAAACGGATGCAGCAAAACATGCACTACCTCATTTGTATGTTACCGACGAAGAATTAAACGAATATGCGAAGCTTAATACTGCTATTAACACATTTGTAAATGAGAAAATTTCTAAGTTTATTATAGGGGCCGAATCACTGGATAATTTCGATGAAATGATTCGCCAGTTACATGAAAGAGGAATTGATAGAGTATTGCAAATGCGTCAGTCGGCTTATGAAAGATATCTTTCAAGATAATTTGCAATGCAGTAAAAAATAAAGATATTAAGGGGAATAAAAACAATGGCTTATAGGACAATGTCTAAAACAACTTTGAAATTCAAATCTTCCGAAAAAACGTTTATAGAAGGTTGGAAAAAAGATTTCAGAAAAAACGGCAGCCTGTATTTGCTTATCATACCTGTTTTATTGTTTTATTACCTATTTAGCTATAGACCTATGTACGGTGCGCTTATTGCATTTAAAGATTTTTCTCCCCGGTTGGGATTTCACAACAGTCCTTGGGTAGGGTTGGAAAACTTCAAAAGTTTTCTAACCTCCCCTGACTTTGGGAGAATATTTAAAAACACTCTTAACATAAGCTTTTCCACATTGGTATTTGGTTTTCCTATGCCTATCATTCTGGCTTTATTATTGAATGAATTAAGAAATGAAAAGTTTAAAAGAATTGTTCAGACAATATCATATTTGCCACATTTTATTTCCATGGTCGTAATCTGTGGGATGATTAAAACATTTGTTGCAAGCGACGGATTAATCGGTTCGGTTTTTCAGCAATTTACGGGCAACAATACTAGTTTGCTTATGCAGTCGGATAAGTTTTTACCCATTTATGTAATATCTGAAATATGGCAAACAGTTGGATGGAATTCTATAATTTACCTTGCTGCTCTCAGTAGCATTGATCCGCAGTTATTTGAGGCTGCGGAGATTGATGGTGCCGGAAGGTTTAAAAAGATATTTCATATTACGCTTCCTTCCATAAATGTTACAATTGTTACAATGCTGATTCTTCGTGTAGGAAAAATCATGAATGTTGGATATGAAAAAATAATTCTTTTATATAATCCTTTAATATATGACGTAAGTGATGTGATTTCTTCGTATGTTTACAGAATGGGTTTTGAAACACAAAACTGGGGCTACAGTTCTGCAGTCGGTTTGTTTAATTCCGTTATCAATTTAATGTTATTGATTATTACAAATACCATTAGCAAAAAGATAAGCGAAACGAGCTTATGGTAGGAAGAAGGGGGATAATGAGGGACAGAGTCATTTCTAATTTGTTTGATAAAGCATTTGATATGGTTAACCATATTTTAATGATACTTATTTCAGTAGTGATGCTCTATCTAATGTTATATGTTGCATTTGCTTCTTTTAGTGACCCGCTTTTATTTGTTAAGCATAAAGGTATCTTATGGGGTTCGGTGGGGTTTACCATGAATTCGTATAAAATGGCTTTTCGTAATCAACTGCTTTTGAAGAGTTATGGCAATACTTTATTTGTTTTGGTTGTTGGTGTAATAATAAATTTACTTTTAACTTCAATAGGAGCATATTTTCTTACAAGGAAAGAAGTCCGTCTTCAAAAGGCTGTATCCATATATATTATTATAACCATGTTTTTTAATGGAGGCATCATTCCTTTCTATTTTGCGGTAAAGGATTTAGGACTTGAAAACAGCCTTTGGTCATTAATATGGCCTTCGGCCATTAATACATTCAATCTTTTGATAATGAAAGTTTCTTTTTCCACGATTCCCGACAGTTTGGAAGAATCTGCGCGATTAGACGGTGCCGGACATTTAACCATACTTTTTAGAATCATCATACCGGTGACAAAAGCGACTGTTGCAGTTATAGGCCTTTATTATGCAGTCGCCCATTGGAATTCCTGGTTTAATGCAATGCTTTTTCTCAATAAAAGGGAAACATATCCTCTTCAGCTGATATTAAGGGAAATTCTCATACAAAATGACACTATGGCAATGTCCATAGGGTCGGAAGTCGGACAGCATGAATATGTGGGTGAAACGATAAAATATGCGGTAATTATGATTGCTACCTTGCCAATATTGTGCGTATATCCTTTTATACAGAAATATTTTACCAAGGGCGTTATGATTGGAGCATTGAAAGGATAGTTTTATAGGATTGGAGTTGGAAAGAATGATAAAAATGAAAAGCTTTCTCTTGTCAGTTTGCTTTGTTTTTATGACTACTTTAAGTTGCCGCGCTGCAACATCCATTCTATATGATACATCGGACAGGGTTCTTTATATCTCAGGGACCGGCAACGCTGTTGCGAAAAATTTTGTTACGATTATCGTGACTCATTCCGAGATAGACATTGAAAATTCGGATGTGAATGAAATCTCCGATTTAAATAATATTTTATATAAAACCATAGAAACGGATTCGAATGGCCTGTTTTCTTGTGAAATTGAATTGCCTAATACGTTTGAAAACGGCAAATACATTGTTTATTCATATGATAATGATAAGATAGGAGAGAATGTTTTCGGATATTTAAGCGGTAATGAAAGTTCAGCCCTTTTGTCACAAGTAAATAACGCATCTTCCGGTATGGAGATGTTAAGCAGTCTTCAAAGGATTAGCAAAGACCTGGGGCTTGATAATCAATACCTAAATTTATACGGAACCAGTATTGCGAATTATATTTTTTCACATAAGCCTCAAGAAGGTTATAGTTTTGAAACGTTCATGAAAAATTACTATATGGCCGAAGCAATAACTTGTTTTTCGGAAAATATCATTACAATGGATGAAATGTTAATGCTGTATTCAGCATATACAGGAATTGATTATGTAAAGGATTATGCGGTACTTCCGGAGTCAATCAAGCAAGAATTGAAAAAGTTGATTTTGACGAGTGATGATACAACGGAAGATTTTGCTGCTGTCTATAAGGATAAAAAAATTACGGCTACCCTAAAAAAAGCAGCATCTTTTGAAAAGCTTCAAGAGCTGTTTTTGGATTACGCGTACGCAAATAACGTTGATTTAACATTGTACAATGGTTTAGGCAATAAATATTATCAAGATATGGTATTTATGACCTTATATAAACAGATTGACCATGCTACGTCTGTTTCGGACGTGATTGCTCAGTTTCATAATGCAGTCTTGGAAGTTCAAGCGAAAATAAACAGTGATTCAAATAGGAAGACCGGTTCATCCGGTGGTGGCGGAAAAAACATAGCGATTCCCAATGTAACGGTTCCTGTGGATATATCCACACCTGTATCGGCGAAGTCGACGCAGCCCTATACCGATATATCTTCACACTGGGCGGAACAAGATATTATTTCCATGAACGAAGCAGGGTATATAAACGGATATGAAGACGGTACTTTTAGACCGGATCAAAATATAACAAGGGCGGAATTTGTGAAAATTCTTTCATCCGTATTGCGTTTGGATAAAAAGGAAGGAAATCAATTTAACGATGTTACTGCTGATAAATGGTTTTATGGATATGTTTATGCAGCGTACGATGCCGGACTTATAAATGGAGTGTCGGAAAATGAATTTTCACCTGAAGAATATATAACACGTCAAGATGCCGTAGTGATTCTTCAACGCATATTAAAACTTTCCGGCTCGCAAGCACTTGATTTTGAAGACAAAGACGATGTTGCCCTATATGCTCAGGAAGCAGTTGCTGCGTTTACTTCACATGGAATTTTGAACGGTTATAATGGAAAAGTTTATCCTAAAAACCCGCTTACAAGAGCTGAGACTGCAGTATTACTGAATAGAATTTCAAAATACATGAAGGAGAGGGGAATATTATAAAAATGCGGATCAAAAAAATGTTAATTTTCGTACCGGTACTAATTATGATATTAATACTTCAAACTGCAGTGTTAAGCGACACAACAGAATCTTCCGATTTGGATGCGGATTTTCAAAAAGCCGATGCGGTTTTACGCTATATTTTTAATGAGCCGATATTTAATGAAGATATGAATGCATTTGTCACAAGAGCGGAGTTTGTTGCCGCACTGATTAAAGCCTTTCAGATTAACGGTTTGCCAAAGCCGGCTTCATTTGCCGATGTCAAACTTTCTTTTAAATATGCTCCTGAAATATATTCTGCCCTGGAACTGGGATGGATTTCCCCGGGAACCAATTTTTATCCGGACCAGGAAATTAATTATTATCAAGCTATCAAGATAGCGGTATCAGCGATAGGTTATGGCTATGTTGCAGAGTTAAAGGGCGGCTATCCTGTAGGTTATGTGCTTGTAGCAAAGGAAAACAAACTTTTATTAAATATTAAGCCCGGTGGAAGTATGAATGAAAGTATGAATGTTAAAGATGCCAAAATTTTAATTTATAATATCCTGAATTCCGATTTACGACATATGGGTATAAGCGGAAACTCGAATGTTTTTGGGAAAAGCGGAAAAACCTTGTTAAACTCCATTTATGATATATATAGTGTAGAAGGCATTGTTACGGCAACATCATACAATTCATACAGGACGGATGCAAAAATATACAAGAAACCGTATATTGAGATTAACGGCCATTCCTATTGGTATGAGGGAAATAATCCGAATTTACTGGGGTTCCATGTTACGGCATTTTATTTGCAAAAGGATAACAAAATTATTTCTGTTATACCGGAAAAAAATTATGAAGAAACAATTAGCCTTGAGAATTACAAAAAAATTGAGGATAATACGCTGTTTTACTATGATGAATCATTTGAAAAGCAATGTGGTTATGCTTTAGATAAAAATTGTATTTTAGTATATAACGGAAGAGTGGTAAATGAATTGGATATACAAGGCGAAACAGGAACCATAAGAGTTTTGGATAATAATAATGACGGTTTGTATGATTTTGTCTTTGTTGAAAGTTATCGTTATATTGTGTTGGCAGGCTATGATTCAAATAATAAAATACTGGCGGATAAAAATAACAGTACCGAAATGGTTCAGTTAAACGACAATGATGTTATAATACATATCTATGACAGTGAAGGAAACGAGATAGAGCTTGATGAACTGAGAAAAGACAGTATATTGGCTGTTGCCGCATCTGCTGATAATAAGTTTGTAAAAGCAGTAATTTGTGATAAAAGTTTTAATGGGGAAATTCAATCGTTGGACATGGAAAATAAAAAAATATATGTTGAAGATATGGCCTATGACATATCGGATTATGCAATTGATAATTATTGGAATCTTTTTAAACCAGGAAACTCATATGCGTTTTATTTAGGTTTAAATAATGACATAGTTTCGATTGAATTGTCAGAAAACAATTTTCAATATGGTTATTTGCTGGATGCAAAAGTAAAAGAAGGCGTAAGTGATGAAGTTGAGTTTAAAATTTTCTCACAGAGCGGCAACATAGAGTTTTTATTTGCTCAGGAAGTTAGCTTTGACGCTGATAGTAAGAAAAAAAGAGGCGACGATATCATAGCCATGCTTTCTACAGATGGTGTGGTTAAGGAACAGCTTATAAGATATTCTTTAAATCATAAGGGATATATCAATCATATTGATTTAAGTGAGGAAGGTTTTGATTTTCTTGACGATAATGTTGATGTGAAAAACAGTTTAAGACAATTTAAGTTTTCAGAAAAAAATTTCCGATACCGGCCTGCACCAAAATCGTGCTCTCCTTATTTTAATCTTAATGGAACAATTATTTTTAGTATACCTGTTGATACAAAAAATGCAGAAGACAGGGAATTTTCAATATTAAGTCTGGATAGCCTCAGTAGTGAAGTGAATTATGCTTTTGAAGTGTTTGATTTGAACGAATCAGGATCCGCAGGAGCGGTCGTACTCAGAAGAACCCGTGGAACTTCTAACTTTTCAGTACCGGATAAAAGCTATATTGTGGAAAAAGTTACAGAAGGCATTCTGCCTGACGGTTCCATAGGGAAAATAGTCTATTGTTATACGAATGGTAAGTATTATGAATTCTATTTGGATAATACCGTTGAAGTAAAAAAAGATTCTAAAACGGGACTTTGTCCGGGTGATATTATTGAGGTCATTGCAGACTCGGAGAATGTTATTATGGAGCTGATGGTGGATTTTGATGCTTCCGGGGACATTCCTGTTAGAAACAGCTTTTCAAATGTTCCGTTTGAAAATTATAACGGTTCTAAAACTTATGTCTATGGAAGTGTCTATTATACGAACGGTGTCTATGCATACATAAGCAACAAGGAATTGTCGCCGGGTGTATATGACTATAGTTTTAACGCATTAAAAAATTTTAATATAAATACCGGCAATATTGTAAAAATCAACAAAAAAAGAAACGAGGTACGTCCGATAACAGCTTCGGAAATAAAGAGCTATAAGGCATTTGGAAATGACAATGATTTTATTGTAATCAGGCAATCATATCAGGCACCGCAAATGATATTCGTATACGAATAAGGGGGATAAGTATCATGAGGTTCATTAAAAAAGTCATTCCGTTTATTATTACTGTTTCCATTATAATTTCCACTATGTCACCGTTTGTTGTTTTGGGTGCTGACAAGACGGAATATATTTTCTCGGAAACCTTTAATGGGGGTGTTACCAATAAAGAATGTGACAATGTAATAGTAAGCGGAGCTTTATCAAGGATTATAGAGTCCGGCCCTTCAAATAAAGTTTTGCAGGTTTTAAGTTCTGAGTTGGATTCATCCGTGTCAGTAAATTTTAAAACATCTGAAAATAAATATATGATTTCAATGGATATAAGTGGAGACAGCAAAATAAGCGGTTATTTAGGATTAAAGTCAGGGAATACGGATGTAAAATTTCTTGTAATTAAGCAAAATTCGATTAGGACCATTGAAGGAAAAGTGATTTGCGGTATCAACTCGGATAAGTTTACGAATTTGGCCGTTTCAATCAATAAAAAGAAAGGGAAGTTTTCTCTATACGTGGACGGTCAACGTGTTTTAACGGATTGGAATATGAATTCATTAACATTTGATGCTTTCTACTTTTTAAGAACTTATCCTATGACCGAAAGCTTATATATTGATAATATTCTTATTTATCCGGGTGATCAATTAATAGAAAACATTCCTTATAATAGGTTTAATGAAGAAAAAGTAGAATTTATACCTATTGTAGACGACCTTGGAGATTTCTGCTTTTTCAACAGTAATTATATAACCCACCGATATACAGGTTATCCGAATACTTCATTGTATCCCAAAACCAATGAGATTATATGTGAAAAATTTGATCACTATAATCCTAACAAAGGGGACAGGATTATCCTTAAAAAAACAACAACCGATGACTGCTATTTTGATGTAACCACTAAAATTTTTTCAAACTATTTAAGTAGTAAAGTCTATAAGTATTTTACCGTTGCTGCAGATATTATGTGTGATATTTCAGGTGCGGCAGGCGCTCAGGCATTTTTACTGCGGGATACGCAATCAACGGGCAGTCAAATCAATTTGGTTTCAACGGAAATTCATACGGACGGAAGTCTGACTTTATTAGGGGGCAAAAAGATTAAAAATATTGCTAAAAAAGGACAGTGGTTTAATCTTCGAATTTACATAAATCTTATCACACATAAAATGGATATTTTTGTAAACGGTAAACTTGAAGCAGAGGGCGTTAGTTTTACATCAGATTTCAATACCCTTAATCTTGTCCGTTTTAATTATAGAAGTGGGGAAGGTTCAGGTGAAATCCACATAAGAAACATGGAAGTTACCGGTCTGGATAAGCCCTTTGAAGGAGAAGAAATAAAAACTTCAATGTTTTCTGATGATGGTGTAATCAAGGAATATCTTGCAAATAAAACATGTTTTCACTTTTACGGTCAAAATATATATTCAAATGGGACCAAGAAATCCATGTCCGTTGCTCCGATTTATGAAAATAATGAGTTATACATATCAGAAACCGATTTTAATGCCGCTTTTGGTGTGGAAGTTAAATTCAATGAAAACCGAGCTGTTTTAGACAATAAAGAGATTATCCTTGAAAAGGGTACGAAGCTTAATCATGACAAGCTTCTTGTTCCTGTTAAAGAAACAAGTGAAAAGTTGTTGCAAAAATTTACTTTTGATGATACAAACGGTATGATTTTGGTTGCCGATGAGCCAATGTATTTTGATCTTGAAAGTGAGGTCCCTTATCATAAAAGGAAATATAATATAGGTTATATTGACCGATTCAGTAATATCCAATATCTTAATGATTTTCTTCTGTTTGACAGACCGTCAAGGGAAAGGCTTCTTGAAGATTTTAATAAATTTACCGATAATGGTAGAATTCATCCGAGAATCATGGCAACACGCGAAGATTTTGAAAATATCATTGAAAAAAGTAAAACCGATGAATATTTAAAATTCATTGTAGATGAAATAATATCCATGGCAGATGCCGATGTGAAGGCTGCGCCTATAACCTATAAATTTGATGATAATTTGAGAACTTTAAATACAGCCAACAGATTTAGAGACAGAATGCAAAGGCTGGGGTTTGCATATCAGATAACAGGGGATCAAAAATATGTGGATGCAGCATGGGAAAACTTTAAGATGTTGGCCACTTTTCCTGATCTCAATCCCGGTCATCCGATTGATGTCGGTTCCTATACAAACGGTATGGCAATAGGATACGACTGGATGTATCATGGTTTTACCGAGGAACAAAGAGCAGTTATTTCTGAAGCTGCAATACGGTTAGGCATAACAGTTTTAAATAACGGTTTTTACGGCAGAACGCCTGCAAGAGGCGGAAACGACGGAAATGTCAATTTGATAGGTTTATATAACAAGTGGATAAGTAATTATAATGCCTGGGTAAATCATGGAAGTATGTTGGCGGCTCTTGCGTTTATGGAAGAAGCTCCGGAACTTTGCACGGATTTGTTGTGGCATTCGTTAAGAAGTTCTGAATATACGTTGAAAAACTTTTATCCGGATGGCGCATGGGTTGAAAGTACAAGTTATTGGTCTATTGCAGCCGGATGTTTAGCTTATGAAATCTTAGCGTTAAATAAAATTTACGGAACCGATTTTAACTTGTCTAAGTTTCCCGGATTTTCTGAAGCAGGAATATTTATACAGACTATGCATTCACCCGTGGGTGCCTATAATTATCATGATGCATGGGAATCCACTGAATTTTCTCCTTATCCCGTACCGTTCTTCGGAGTGTATTTTAATCAGCCGGAGCTTTTGGCAGCAAGAAAAATGGCGATTACCAAGGCACTTGACGGCATGACTGCGGCTAAGCCAACCATTTTTGACGCATTATTATATCGTTCGGATATTAATATTAATGACGTGACGAAACTTCCGCGTGTACACGTTGCCAGAGGATTGGAATCTTTTGCGGTGCATGAAAACTATTTGGATTTTAACGGTTTGTTTCTTGCTTGTCATGCCGGACCGGTAACCACCTATCATTCACAAAACGACAATGGTGATTTTGTTTTGGATTTATTGGGAGAACGTTGGGCATGTGCCCTTCCGCCGGAAGACTACAATTCTTCATTGTCAAATAGTGAAAAATATAGATATAGAACGGAAGGACATAATACCGTAACATTAAACAACGGACCTACTTTAAACCAACTGGGAGGAACCTTTGCACCCATTATCAAGTGGGAAGAGAACACAGGTGGTGCTTATTGCGTATATGATATGAGTGAAATGTATGCAGATGCCGATGAATATTTGAGAGGGTTTTATGTAGGGGATAATTATAGAAGTGTGACTATTCGAGATGAGTTCAAGCTGAACAAGGATACGGAAATATATTGGTTTATGCATACCACAGCGCAAGCATTTGTTATTGATAAAAATACCGTACTTTTATCCAAGAACGGTAAATCCGTCGTTCTGACTTTTAAAACAAATGCACCGTCTTCCAATGTTTCCATTATGGATGCAGTTCCGTTACCAAGTTCACCAAAAGGCGAGGGACAAAATCCAAACAATGGTTATCGTAAGGTTGCAATCCGTTTGAACGGAAAAGGAGATATTGATTTATCCGTTAGGATCTCTGAATTTAAAGAAGAAATTAATATTGGCCCTATTTCCGAATGGGTTGCTCCGGAAAAGACACCTGATTCCCAAAAAGTAGATTATGGTTTTACTATGAAGATAAACGGAATAGTTTCTGAGAATAAAACATATATTCCTGTTCTCTCTGAAGACAAATTACCGAAGCTTGAATTTATGCCAAATGATCCTACAAACCATATCGAAGCGGAAATTTCAAATGATATTCATAAGGCAAACATCATTAGAGTATATAACAATACTAAAACAATGTATAAGTTGTATATGATTCCTTATGATACCACTCAAGGCATTAAGGAACATTATTACAACGAACTGGAGATAAAGAATTTTGAGGTAAGTTCGGAGCCTGAGCCTGCTAATATAGGGATTAATATGTTTGATAATGATTTTACTACTCGTTGGACAGTTCTTTCGACCGGAGAATGGGCGGTTTTTGATTTGGGCGAAGTTGTAGATGTGGATGCAATAGCAGCAGCTTTTTGGCTTGGAAACGTCCGAATATATTCTTGTGAACTTTATTTTTCAGAAGACGGCATCCATTATACTCATTTCAAGGATATAAAATCATCAGGCTTAACGGAAGATTATGAGGTGTATAAATTTGACCGTATTAAGGCAAGATTCATAAAACTTGTAGGACAGGGCAATTCTGCAAATGTTAATACAAATATCTTAGAGCTGCGAATACTGCAGCTAAAGGAGGAATTCGTTCAATGAGGACATGGGTTCGTTTAATATTAGTTGTTATGATGGTGATGTGCTTCTTTCATTCATCAGTATTAGCAGATAATGGAAATCCCCAAGAAATTAGCGATAATCCTGAAATGCCGCTACCTGTGATAGCATTTGACCAAAATCAAAAAACAACGTTTAAAGAAGGGGAAGAAATTGCTGTAACCGCTTATGTAAGCGAAGGTGATTTTGATTCCATTATATTCATTGTGAACGGACAGAAAAAAGGGGTTTTTCTGCAAAATCCCGCAACTCTTATCTTTGAGGGCGAAGTAGGTGTATATGAAGTTCAGGCTATAGCTCGGATTGGTGAAATAGACATAACAACTGAAATATTAACCGTGAATGTGGGTGAAAATTTAGCTCCGTTTATAGCGTTCAAAGGTTACAATGATGAAAGCGTATCCATTGCTAAAGGTGAGGTTGATACCATTGAATTGGAAGTTGAGGACGAAGACGGAATAGCATGCATTTTAGTATATGTTAATGAATCATTCGTAAGTGAACTAAATCAAGCTCCTTACCTTGTTGATATAAGCAGTTTGAACGTAGGAAAAAATTATTTGAAAGTCGTTGCGGTAGATACTCTTGGTAAATATGCTGAAAAACGTCTTGAGATTAATATATGTGCAAGTATCAATAAAGACTATTTAAGAGAAAGTGAATTTACAAGTTATAAGAACAATAACACATTTTTATCAGGAATCGTTATGTATCCACAACGCGGATATGTGAAAACGGAAACCGTAGATGAGGACCATGGCTTAAGTTTATTAGTAGGGATTGAAACGGTGAATGAAGAATATGGTACCGGAAATTTGCCTTATATTAATATACCTACAGGCGGCAATCAATACTTTATTTATGAATGTGAAATCTATGTAGATAAGAAAGACGATTCCGGAGATAAAAAAATCACTTTGAAGAAAAGCGGTTCAACGGAAATGATGGTTGTATCACTTAGGGATAAAATGTATATTTGTTCAAAACCGTTTGACTATGAAACTGAAACGTGGTATCGCATTAGATTTGATGTAGATGTGGGACAAGGTATATTAAATGTGTATCTTAACGATGAGAAGGTTATTTCCAATGCAACTTTAACATCCGGGCTTGACTGTGTGGATTTTGTCAGGCTTTATGGACCAAGATATGATGACGTTCCGTCGTATACGGCTATAGACAATATAATAATAAAGGTATCTTATGACCTCTCTCAGATTATAAGAGTGGGAGACGGTACTATTTCAGCAAGTGATGAAAGTTTTAATGTTTACCTGAGTTATGGGTTGCTTGAATCAAGTGTAAATAAGACTACGGTATCGCTAATTGATGAAAACGGAAATACCGTTAAACTGAAAAATGTTGCTTGGAACAGTGACTTAAATTGCATTACCGTTGTATTGGAGGAACCGCTGAAATCCAATACGGTGTATCAGGTAGTCATTGACAAAAAAGCAAAGATTGATGATAAAACTGAAATTGAACATAATATGTCTGCAGTTTTTATTACAGGTATAAGCAGCTTTGAAATTACTAATTTTGTATTTTTTAAAACAGGAAGCAGTGTTACGGCAAATGTTGAGATATCGAATGCAGATTTGTCCCAACGTGATGCATACGTGGTATTAACCGTATGGAACGGAAGGAAGTTTATTAGCAAAACAATTCAATATGGAGTGATTGACGTAGGGAATACTGTTCGTTTTAACTTACGGCAAAAATTCAATCAAGGTGATTGCGCCCAAGTCTATGTATATGATAGTTTGTCTAAACCTAAAATGATTGCCAATAAAATTTATCAATACAATTAAAAAGGAGGTAAATACATAAATGTTTAAAAAGAAGATTGTTTATTTTACAATGATAATGATGTTTATCATCTTTGTAGGAAATTACGGTGTTTTAGCTGATGATTATGTATACTTCCAAGAATTTAATTATCCTGAAGGGGATTTTGCAAGTGGAACCGATAATTTTGAATTTACCCATAACGAACAGGGGACGTCCTATGTCAAGATCATTAAAGAGCCTAACGGAAATACCTATTTATCCATAGGAAAGTCGGCCAATGAAAACGGTTATAGTGTTTCACGGGATTTTTCCGACATTGTGGCACCATTTAGCAGTTATATTATAGAGTTTAAGGTAAAGCTCAATGCTACCAACAACAATACTTCATTTAACTTTTATGACGGAGCACATTTTAACATTGGAAAAAGTGCCAATGTTTCTCAAAGCAAGCTTGAATATCACGATGGTTCCAATTGGATTGTTTTTGACGGTACCTTTGATTTAAGTGATTGGTGTACTTTTCAGCTACGTGTCAATAAGGAAAAAAGCACCGTTGACTTATACATTAACGGTGAATTAATAATTCCGAATGTTCCGAAAAGATACAGCTCACATACATTCGGGAAACTTACGATAATTGTAAATAATTCGGCAATAGGCAGTTGGGATATGGATGATTTAAAAGTTATAGGTATTACGTCTTGTTCTAATGAAGATTATGCCTATGATGACACGATTGATTTTGAAGACTTTGGTACCGGCAAATTAATAAGCGGAATAGGCGGAATTATCTTTGATAATACCCAGACGGATGCGTCCGTCCGTATAGAGTATGATGCACAAACGAATAATAAATTTCTTACGGTATCTAAAACAGAAGCAGGTAATGCATTTATGGTTCAACGACTATATAATAGCGTTGTTAGTGAATATTCAACGTATATGGTTGATTACAGATTTAAAATAAATGGGAACGGATCGTTTGCTATTTCTGATAATTCAAACTTTAACAATGATGGTTTATCATTGAGTTTTGATACGAATGGCACGGTAAGCTATATTTCAAATGGAATTGAAAATCAACTGAACCGAACCATTAATTTGGATACATGGTATAGCGTGAGATATGTTATCCATAAGGAATCAGGAATTGCAGACTTGTATTTTGAGGGCAGTTTGATCGAACGCGGAATTCCTGCGTACGACGATTCTGAATTTGGTGTATTGGTTATTACCGTTGGCAATTCTGCCATAGGAAGTATTTCCGTTGATGATATTATTATTAGGGAATGCGGAGTATATACAGGTGCAGATTGGCAACAGGAATCCGAAATTGATTTTGAAAATTTTTCAAAGGGCTTTATTATTTCGGGCGAAGGCGGAATTGAATTTGTAGAAGACTATAAGGCGGGATTATTTGCTAAAATAGAGTATGATGAGGAAAGCCAGAACAAATATTTGGTCATTCAAAAAAATACAACCAATATTGGTTTCAGTGTAAGGAGAACGTATACGTCATTGGTGAGAGATTGGGAAGACTATGCCGTTAGTTTTCGATTTAAGTTTAATGGTACCGGAACCTATAATATTTGTGAAAGTGCCGGCACACACAATAGAGGTATTCTGTTCAATATTGCAAATAATGGAGCGTTAAAGTACTTTGCGGGCGAAGGTGCCCCCGGAGCAGCGGAAGACGGATATATTACCATATCCAATAAGATTGATTTAAGCAATTGGGTTACGGTAAGGTATGTCATTCATCGTGCAACAAAAACCGGTGATGTTTATATTAACGGTATTCTAATAGCAAATAATATTCCTTCCCGTGGAAATGTTGATTTAGGGGGATTATGTATAACTGCCAATAATTCCGTATCAGGAAGCTTGTTTATAGATGATATAGTGATTACAAAACTAGACGACTATATCAAATCCAATGAACTTTTGATAGAGTTAAGAACCATTCATGGTTATAAGGGACTAACTACCGATACTATTTTTGATTATATTATGGTATCGGATGGGGTTTCCGTCCGCATTCTTGACGGAGAAAATGAAGCGGATGGAATAATAAAAAAAGGTATGGTTTTGGAAGCAAAACATATCAGTGGAAATACGCAAGTC
>ENA-UPAD01001410-UPAD01001410.1-bioreactor-metagenome-genome-assembly--contig:-NODE-1410-length-25027-cov-6.445139_pt1 | contig 25027 bp, 20 predicted proteins | sample MGYA00238179_ERZ772710 | MGnify/ENA primary metagenome ERZ772710 (study PRJEB29004, sample SAMN07631245) | bioreactor metagenome | isolation source: Switchgrass digestor | place: USA: Dartmouth...
CTTCTTGCTTTTGCATCTATATCTTCCCCACAGTATTTACACTTTTTTCTCGCAGAATTGATTGTAAACAATTTTTTTTTTCAAGCCGAAGACCGCATACGATATATTTAATAGTATACACCTTAATAATATATATCTGCCAGTCTATTCTTGGATACGGTATAGTCCTTTCAAATATTTTATCATAATTAAACAACATGACAATATGGAATAAAACAAAAAGGGATAACTCTTTATGAGTATCCCTTTGCAATATTTTATTACCACTTATTATCCAGGCCTACTTTTTCGCCTATTCACATGTACAGTCTTCACTTTGGTCTGATTCTTCCGACTCCTCCGAATCTTCAGATTCTGATTGTTCATCAGGAACTTCCTGCTTTGCACCGCATTTTGGACAAAATGCAAACTCTTCATCTAATTCTGCTCCACATGACGGACAATTTTTCAAGCCCTTTAACTGAAGTATTTTTGCTTTCATTTCCTCAATGTTTCTTTCATATTCCTGTACTTTCTCACATAGGTCTCTGAAGGCATATGGCAGTTCTTCTCCTTTTTTATATTCTTCATATACTGTCTTTCCGATCTCCATATATTTTCTCTTGATCTTGTCTTCTTCTGCTCCTATGTTCAAATTAAGCTTGGTAACTTCCATTAAATCGCCTGATTTTCTGGCTGCAGCCTTAGCAGTATCGGTAACTTTTTTAGATATGTTTTCAAAAAAAGCCATTTGAAAACCTCCTTATTATTCTTGTTCTTATTTATATTATTTATTTTATACCGCACAATTTAATTTTTCAATATTATTATTAATTTTTTTAATATTTATATTAATTTTTTTAATCTTATTCTTTAGATGCAATAACATATTGAATTATTTACTAACCCAGATTAAACTATGCTATCATTTATAATATATTCCTAAAATTGTTGTTCTATCCCGTAATTTTGCAAACTCAACAGATAGAAAAAATACATTATTTATAAAATACATTATTTATAACTATGCAGATGGCCTATCTGAATTAACTTGTTGTGCCAGATAATGAGATAGCATTGTGGAGAGCTTTAGAGCTATTTTATTAGCTCTTGAGCCCGGAACTCCTGCTATCGAAACGCTGGCACAACAAGTTAAATTATTACTTGGCGATTATTAATCTATGTAAATTATCACTTGCCAAGGAACAACGCTGAGATTTTCAATATCCCATTAAAAGCTAAAACGCTGATTGGCACACGCTTGACGAATATTTACCAAAATAATATAATCAAAATAAATTATTTTGATGAATACTAAAGTAAAGAATTGATGTTGTTTGCAGTGCTAATAATACTTATAAGTTAATTCATCTGCGGAAACTTCATTGATAAGGAGAATGAATTATGATTACAGAAGTAAGAACAAGGTTTGCACCTAGTCCTACAGGTTACATGCACATCGGCAATCTCAGGACTGCACTATATGAATATCTGATTGCCAAACATAACAATGGAAAGTTTATTCTCAGAATAGAGGATACAGACCAGGAGAGGTATGTTGAAGGTGCAACTGATGTTATATACAAAACATTGAAATTGGCAGGAATAGAACATGATGAAGGCCCGGATAAAGGTGGAGATTATGGTCCATATATACAAAGCCAGAGAAAGCATATTTATATGGAATATGCAAAAAAGCTGATTGACCTTGGAGGGGCATACTATTGTTTCTGTTCAAAGGAAAGGCTTGCAAAGCTTAATGAGGAACAGGAAAAAGAGGGGAAATTCCCCAGTTATGACCGTCATTGCCGTTATCTCAGCAAAGAAGAAGTAGAAAAAAACCTTGCTGAAGGCAAACCTTTTGTAATACGTCAAAAAATGCCCGAATCGGGGACTACAAGCTTTGAAGACGTAGTTTACGGTACCATTACAGTTGAAAACAGCACCCTTGATGACCAGATACTTATTAAGTCTGACGGTCTTCCTACTTATAATTTTGCCAATGTTATAGATGACCATCTAATGAAAATAACTCATGTTGTAAGGGGAAACGAATACCTTTCCTCTACTCCTAAGTACAATCTGTTATACAAAGCATTTGGCTGGGATATACCCGTATATATTCATGTACCACTGATACTTAAGTCGTCAGGACAAAAACTGAGTAAAAGGGCAGGTGACCCGTCTTTCGAGGACCTTATATCGATGGGATATCTCGTTGATGCTGTTGTGAATTATGTTGCTCTGTTGGGATGGGCTCCAAGTACAAATCAGGAGATATTTTCCCTCAAAGAGCTGGAAGAAGCATTTGATGTAAACGGAATCAGCAAATCACCTGCCATATTCGATATGAACAAATTGAGCTGGATGAATGGTGAATATATAAGAAAAATGAGTCTTGACGAATTTCATGAAGTTGCTAAACCCTATTATGAAGGAAATATAACAAACCCTGACATTGACTTGAAAAAGATAAGCAAGCTGCTGCAGCCAAGAATTGACGTACTGAGTAAAATACCCGAAACTATTGACTTCTTTGATAATTTGCCAGAATATGATATTGAAATGTATATCCACAAAAAAATGAAGACTACCTTTGAGATTTCTCTTCAAAGTTTAAAAGCTGCTGTTGATGCCTTTGAAAACTTACAGGAGTGGAATGAAGAGACAATTCATGATACACTTATGTCATTGGCTCAGCAAATGAATCTCAAAAACGGACAGGTTATGTGGCCTGTGCGTACGGCGATTACGGGTAAAGCAGTATCTCCTGGCGGAGCTATTGAAATCGCTGACATTCTTGGAAAAAATGAAACTTTAAACCGCATAAGAATTGGAATTAGAAAGCTTGAAAATAACCTATAAAACTATTTATAAGGAGAGTATCTGCAATGGACAATTTTATTCAGGATATTATAAATGAGGATTTAAAAAACGGTAGATTTGACAGGGTTCATACCAGATTTCCTCCCGAGCCTAATGGTTATCTTCATATCGGGCATGCTAAGGCTATTTGCATAGATTTTGGAATAGCTGCTGCCAATAACGGATTGTGCAACCTGAGGTTTGATGACACCAATCCTACAAAGGAAGATACAGAGTATGTAGATTCAATAATAGAGGATATAAAATGGCTTGGGTTCGATTGGGATGACAGGCTTTATTATGCTTCCGACTATTTCGAACAGTTGTATGAATATGCTGAGCAGTTGATAAAAATGGGTAAAGCATATGTCTGTGATCTTTCTGCAGAAGAAATCAGAGAATACAGAGGTACTCTTACCGAGCCCGGCAAGGAAAGCCCGTACAGGAACCGTTCAGTGGAGGAAAACCTCGATCTATTCCGCAGGATGCGGGCAGGCGAGTTCCCCGACGGTTCAAGAGTGCTTCGTGCAAAAATAGATATGGCATCTCCAAACCTCAACATGCGAGATCCGGTTATATACCGCATATTAAGAGCTACCCATCACAGAACCGGCGACAAATGGTGCATCTATCCAATGTACGATTTTGCCCATCCATTATCCGACTCTATAGAAGGGATAACTCATTCGCTGTGTACATTGGAATTCGAGGATCACCGTCCGCTTTATGACTGGTTCCTCGAAACTCTGGATGTCAAATGTAAGACAAGGCAGATTGAATTTGCAAGATTAAATATGACATATACGCTTACAAGCAAACGCAAGCTTCTCGACCTTGTCAAGAACGGATATGTAAGCGGCTGGGATGACCCGCGGATGCCTACCATTTCAGGCATGAGAAGACGTGGCTATACACCCGAAGCTATAAGAAATTTCTGTAACACCATAGGAGTTGCTAAGAGCAACAGTGTTGTGGATTTCGCATTGCTTGAACACTGTGTAAGAGAGGACCTGAATGCCAAGGCCCCAAGGCTTATGGCCGTACTGCGCCCTCTGAGGGTTGTAATAGACAATTATCCTGAGGATTTGGTAGAAGAATTTGAAGTTGAAAACAATCCTGAAAATCCTGGTATGGGAACCAGAAAAGTACCATTTTCAAAATATATTTACATTGAGCAGGATGATTTTATGGAAGATCCTCCAAAGAAGTACTTCAGATTGTCTCCAGGCCGTGAGGTACGCTTAAAAAATGCATATTTTATCAAATGTGAAAGCGTAGTCAAGGACGCTGATGGCAATATAGTAGAGCTGCACTGCACATATGATCCTGAGACAAGAGGCGGAAATGCTCCTGATGGCAGAAAGGTAAAAGGTACAATACATTGGGTTTCCGAGAAACATGCTATAGATGCAGAAGTAAGGCTTTATGACCAGCTGTTTTTAACTCCAAATCCATCGGAAGAAGAAGAGGGCCGTGATTTTAAAGACAACCTGAATCCCAATTCATTGGAAATTCTTCGGAATTGCAAGTTGGAACCCAACTTTGCACATGTTGTTCAGGGAGACCGCTATCAGTTCCTGCGTCTCGGATACTTCTGTGTAGACCCTGACTCGACGGAGAGAATGCCTGTTTTTAACAGAATCGCTACTTTAAAGGATACCTGGGCTAAAATTGCTTCAAAGAGTGAATAAAAGGGTGAATAGCAAACAAGTAAGTAGATAATAGCCAATAAGTAGCTGGATAGCAATAAATAACTGAATACCGTAACTGAATAACGAGTAAATAAACTGTTAGCAAGCATCTAATAAACATAAATAATAAGCATCAGCTGATAAAAGCTGGTGCTTGTTATTTTTATCTGGTTATTTGCATCTTGTCATTTGCATATTTTGTGTGCTGCTATTCAATCATTTTTTTGAATTCCTCTTCATTAATAACTTTTACTCCAAGCTTAATGGCTTTATCAAGTTTGCTTCCCGCTTCATCACCTGCAAGTACATAATCGGTCTTCTTTGACACACTGCCTGAAGTCTTCCCTCCGAAGCTTTCAATAATAGCAGAAGCTTCAGACCTGGTATATGAGGGAAGTGTTCCCGTCAATACAAAGGTCAATCCTTCAAACCTGTTATCTTTAAGTGGTTTTTTCCCGTGGCTGTTAAGGTTTACACCTGCTTTTCTCAGCTTTTCTATTGTATCAAGGGTTTGTTCCTGCTTAAAGAACGCCACCACACTCTGCGCCATTTTTTCACCAAACTCAGGTATTTTAACAATATCATCAACCTGAGCCCCCATAATCTCGTCAACAGATGCAAAATTACTGCTAAGCAGTTGTGCTGCTCTAAGTCCTATATGCCTGATTCCAAAGCCATATATAAGTCTGTCTATATTGTTGCTTTTTGACCTTTCAATTGAATTCAAAAGATTGTCAACAGATTTTTCTCCCATTCTTTCCATTTTAATAAGGTCATCTTTTCTTTGATAAAGATAATACAGGTCAGCCACACCCCTGATAAAATCATTATCCAGCAAGGCTTCTATAATTGCCGGTCCCAGTCCGTCAATATTCATAGCATCTCTGGATGCGAAATGCTCAATACTTCTTCTTAATTGTGCAGGACATTCAATGCCAATACATCTATATGCCACTTCTCCTTCTTCACGTACCACTTCTGAACCGCATTCCGGGCACCTGTCAGGCATTATGAATTCCCTCTCATTACCCGTTCTCTTTTCGAAAACAACTTCCAGAACCTCAGGAATTATATCTCCTGCTTTTTGAACCACAACCGTATCTCCGATACGTATATCCTTTTCCATAATATAATCCATATTGTGAAGCGTAGCTCTGCTCACTGTTGTACCGGCAAGACGTACAGGTTCAAGAACGGCATTGGGCGTTAGTACTCCGGTCCTGCCCACATTCACCCATATATCCTTCAGTAGCGTCTGCTTCCTTTCTGCAGGATATTTATAAGCCACTGCCCAGCGAGGAGTCTTTATAGTGCTTCCAAGTATTTCTCTCTGTCTAAGGGAATTAACCTTTATAACCGCTCCGTCTATTTCATAAGAAAGTTCTCCACGCATCTCTCCTATCCTGCGTACCTCATCCATAACTTCTTCTATACTTTTGCAGACTCTGTAGCCGGGACTCGTCTTAAATCCAAGTTCTTTCAAAAATTCAAGACTTTCTGAATGAGTCAAAAATGTCTTCCCCTCAATCCTTTGAATATTGAATACAAAAATGTCAAGCTTTCTCCCTGCAGTAATCCGCGGATTGAGCTGCCTTAAAGAACCTGCCGCCGCATTTCTGGGATTTGCAAATTGCGGAAGCTCCATTTCCTCCTGCTCCTCGTTAAGCTTCAAAAAGTCCTTTTTGTGCATGAATACTTCTCCTCTTACTTCAAGAAAGGGAACTTCCTTCTTAAGTACAAGAGGTATGGATTTTATTGTCTTAAGGTTCAGGGTTACGTTCTCTCCTATAATCCCGTCACCCCTTGTTGAACCACGTACAAATCTTCCGTTTTCATATTCCAGAGAAACTGAAAGCCCGTCTATTTTTTTCTCTACTACATACTCAACTTCATTCCCAACAGCTTCCTTCACCCTCTGATGGAAAGCTACAATCTCTTCCTCGCTGAACACATCTGTCAGACTCTGCATCTGCACCGTATGTATAACTTTTTCAAATCCTTCAAGTGGCTTCCCTCCCACTCTCTGGGTAGGAGAATCGGGTGTTATTAGATCCGGTCTTTCACTTTCAAGTTTTTCAAGCTCCTTATATAAAGCATCATATTCAAAATCGCTTATTTCCGGATTGTCCTCAACATAATACTTATGATTATGGTAGTTGATAATTTCTCTCAGTTCAATTATCCTCTTTTCAATACTATTGTCCGTAAGATTATTATTCATACGCCCTCCAATTCCTTAATCAGTTTCAATATATGCGATCTGTAATTAAACTCGCTGTGCTGGGTATGATATAGCATTACCTATCTTCTCCTCGGTTTTTCCTTCAAAAGCACGGCATTGACAGCCAATATTGAAATTACAAGCCATATTATTCCCCACACAATTGCGGGAATGTGTGTCAGCTCTGCAAGCCTTGCTGCATCAGTAGCAGGCTGTTTCACCTTCCATCCGCTAAAAATCCCCAATGATACGTTCAACTGCAATAAGATTGTGTCCACAAATGTGTCATATATCGCATATGTAACACTTGAAACACCAAGAATGTCAACTATCCAATCGTAAATGTTCTCATTGCGCACCATATATACTATAATAACCACAATTGCAAAAATAACAGAATACAAAAGCGTAAATGAAATTCCTGAATATCTTACAGCTACACCCAACATAATAATAGCCGCCGATCCCAGTATGTATTTTCTGAAAGCAGTTCTTCTAAGCCAGAGAATCAATACTGCAAACAATACACTCCCCAGATAACCGCCATTTAACACCATAAAAGATGAAAACCATCCTTTACTCTGAACTAATGTGTATCCGCCTTCATTTAAATTAATGTTTAACCCCTGTATTCCATAGCCAAACACAAAAGCCATGAAAGCATGCCCAAGCTCATGAAGAAATACGGTAAATAATTTTAAGGGTTTTATAATTACCGTGTTCCACAAGATCATAACTACTGCCAGTATTAGCAAATATCTTCCCAGTCTTTTCATTCCGACCCCCATTATGTTATATATTGTTGCTCTCTTCCCAAGGAAGTTGCAAGCACTCATCTGCTCTCCCGCAAAGGCTATAAACCATTAAACAAAGTTATAAACTGTTATTCGCAGTTATAAACCGCTAATCAAAATTATACATACATGGCAAAAAAAAAGAAAGGGTTTTCCCTTTCCTCTTTTGTTTTAGTGAATGTACCTATCGACATCCTGCAGCGTAATTCCTTGATGCAGCGCTATATTTAAGCCGTTTGCAATAACTTTTGAAATTCTTTCTACCGCCTCATCCACCTCTTTAGGTGTAACAATAAGGTTTCCGACATATGGCTGGAGTACTTCCCTTATTAATTGATACTTTTCATCCCTGTCTATGCTTTTAAGCATACTATAGAATTCACTACCCTTGGGAGCCTGTTTGATCATGGAATCCAGCACAAGATCTATAGTGTCATTAGCCATAGTGGCAGCATCCACAACAGTGGGAACTCCAATGGCAATAACCGGAATTCCAAGGGTATCCTTTGACAGATCCATTCTCTTGTTTCCTACCCCTGATCCAGGTGATATACCTGTATCCGCAATCTGTATTGTAGTGTTGACACGCTCCATTTTCCTTGAAGCGAGCGCATCTACTGCAATAATAACGTCTGGTTTTACTTTATCAACAATACCTTTAATTATTTCCCCGGTTTCTATTCCCGTAATGCCTAAAACTCCCGGAGCTACTGCGCATACAGGACGAACCCCTTTATCTACCTGTTCAGGCACATATTCAAGCAGGTGTCTTGTGACCATAACACTGGAGACAACCTTAGGTCCAAGGGCATCAGGCGTAACATTCCAGTTTCCAAGACCGACTATCAATATAGTGGATTTTTCGTTAAGATTTAAAATATTGGTCAATTCTTTAGCAAGAGCTTTACAGGTATTTTCATAAAGTGTCTGGTCATTATCGCGCAACCCCGGAACTTCAATAGTTATATAGTTGCCCATAGGTTTACCGATTGAAACCTCGCCAGTAGGAGAAGTAACTTTTACCCTGGTAATGCGTATATCATCGTCTCCCAGGCTTTCAACCTCAACACCCGGCGGTTCACGCATTCCCTGATTTTCTTCCCTCAGGTACTGTTCCTTTAATAATTCATGAGCTTCCAGTGTTAAGTCTGTCCTAACACTTTTGACTGATAACATTAAACCATTCCTTTCTGCCTTTTTGCCTGTTATTGCTTTCATGATGAATTTAGTATTGTTTGTGATATTGCTTATAATATTGTTTGTAATTTTACTTTTATCTTTGCAACCAGAACATATTTTTCACTTTACTATTTTTCCACCAATTCAGTTTTAAATACTTGTACACTCATCTTTAAAAATCCTTGCATTTTAAAAACGTTCATGGTAAAATAATCGATGTTAATCAAGTGCCTTGCACATGAAACAAGAATTTTTATATTCTTACATATATAGATCGCAGGAGGTGAAAAGTTTGGCTAATATTAAATCCGCAATAAAGAGGGTAAAGGTTGCTAAAGCCAAGACTCAAAAAAATGTAGCAAGAAAATCAGCATTAAAGACAGCAGTAAAGAAGTGTAAGGAAGCTATCAATAATAAAGACGAGTCTGCTTCCGAAAATTTGGCTTATGCAGCTAAATTGTTGGATAAAGCAGCAGCAAAGAAACTTATCCATAAGAACACCGCTGCGAGAAAGAAGTCTAGATTGGCAAAGGCATTGAATGCTGCAAATAAATAAGTCAATATAAAAATAAAGATAATAAAAACGTACGAGTGTACGTTTTTTATTATCTTTAGAGTTTTTTGGCGTTTTTATTATTACTGGTACCGTCTATTTTTTCAGTACTTTATGTTATTCTTTTACTTTTCTGTTTTTCGTCCCTTATATCACTTTTTATGTTCTTGTATATATTCATCCAGCAGCCTGTCAAACTCATCGCGTATTGCCACAATTGTCGGATATGTACCTGAACTGAATATCATATTGTCTATTCTGGAAACAGGCAATACCTTTATTGATGTACCTGAAAGAAACACTCCGTCAAAATTCTCCAGGGAATTTGCATCCACAAGTTCCTCGATTACTTCTACACCTACTGACCTGCACGCATCAAAAACATACTTTCTCGTTATTCCTTTCAGCACATGGGAACCAGGAGCTGTGAAAACCTTTTCGCCTTTGACAAAAAACACATTGGACTTACTGCCTTCAGTAATTTTCCCTTCACTATTAACAAGAAGCACTTCAAAAACTCCGTCCGCTTCGATTTTACTGCTTACTTTCTGCTTATATTGATTATTTAATATCTTGGCATTGGGCTTTTCTCTTTCTAATTCTATTAGAGAGACTGGAACTCCCTTTCTTACAGTCTCAATGTCAGGATAATAGCTTTTGCTGATATAACAGACAAATTTCTGGCCTGAATCATCCTGAACTGATTCTGCTGAGTATATAATAATTTTTACATTACAGTTGTTTTGGCCATTAAGGCTTAAGAGACTGCCAATCTGACTGAGTATGTATTCCTGTGTATATTTCAGTTGAAACCCTAAAGCCTTAGCGGAGTTTTCAAGGCGCTGGTAATGGTCTTCCATAAAGAGCGGGACACCGTTAATAATTCTAATAACCTCATAAACAGGATTTTTAATATTCATGGATAAAATATTAAAATTTTCTGTCATTTCTGTTTTTTCATTTATCAAATAATACTTTCCATCAATTTCTGTCATTTGCCATTTCTCCATTCATGAAATTTTAGTTTTTAATTTAATCACGCAACTATAGTTTTTCATTTACAAAAAACTATAATACGGCTGTAAAAATTATTCCAAAAATAAATAGACCTCCGCAAAGGTGCTATAGTAATTGATAATTGTTATCTTTTACCATTATAGGCGCGTACATTTCTTATGTCAAGCAACCCCAAACATAAAAACGCTGATGTGTACTTCTATCATGCTGTTATTATCACTCAAACATGCCTTCAATATCAGACTTTACTTTAAAATCTTCAAACTTGGAGATAACATCAGGGTTGGCGTCAAAAAATTTATTAAGAAGGTAGATATTTTGAAGTGTATTAGCGCTGACATTGTGCTCAATCAGCTCTGTTTCTTTCAATAAATCTTCAGCAATACCTATAGTTTTTAAAAATTTTTCAACAATATTATGTCTCTTCAAAAGAAACTCTCCTATCTCCTTCCCGCTCTCGGTAAGAAAAATTATACCGTACCTTTTATAATCCACAAGTCCCATATCTGCAAGTCTCTGAACCATTTTTGTCGCTGAAGATGGTCTTACATTAAGAAGTTCTGAAAGCGTACTTACCCTCATATACCCTTCCCCAAGGCTATTTCTATAAATCATTTCAAGGTAGTCTTCCATGGCAGAAGTTAGTATTTTCTTATTCTTTTTTAAAAGCTGGTATCCACGGACCGTATAGAATTCATTGTTATTATCCATCCAGATCACAACCCTTAAGAATTTGTCTCACTGTTTCAGACACTTCCTATAAAAATATTCGCTTCCTGTAAAAAATATTTCTATTTATTTAATTATATTCGTAACACCAGTATTTTATTTAACATATATTAGTCGTGAGAAAAATTTTTTCACACCGCTGAAAGTAAATAAATAATATATAGACATAAAATCTGGGAGGATGTCATTATGGAAAATGTAATACCGTTAAACCTTCTTCCGTTGGGAAAATCCGCAAAAGTCAGGAGACTTATGTGTGATGGAAATGTAAGAAGAAGAATGCTGGATCTCGGATTAATATCCAATACTGTCATTGAAGCTCTTCAAAAGAGTCCCTCAGGCGACCCGACAGCATATCATATACGGGGTACGGTAATTGCCTTGCGGTCTGAGGAAGCAAGCAAAATACTTGTTGAATCAAACCAGGTATGAATTGCCATTTGTTTGTTATGCCTTTAGGGAAAAGTTCACCACTATTAATACTCAAGGCCCTCTTTCATACTAACTGTCAGGTTTCAGCTACCGGAAATGAATCCCGCATGGCTGCAACAGAAGTATTAAATGAAAGGGACAGCAGTTAGTATGACATATGCTTAAAACAAATTACGTTAATAAAAGGAGTGTGTATTTTGTCATGGGACTTACTGTCCAATCCACAGGAACATCGGTTTTAAATGACAGTTTTACAGTAGAAAAAAGTACACCTGATGAACTTGTCATTGCCCTGGCTGGAAATCCAAACGTAGGAAAGAGTACGGTCTTCAATGGTCTTACGGGTCTAAAACAGCATACAGGAAACTGGCCTGGAAAAACTGTAACCAACGCGCAGGGAAGATGCAAACACAAAGATAAAAACTTTATAATGATTGATTTGCCTGGAACATATTCTCTGATGGCAAATTCAGTAGAGGAAGAAATAGCAAGAGACTTTGTATGTTTTGGAAACCCGGATGCCACAATAGTTGTTACTGATGCTACATGTCTGGAAAGAAATTTAAACCTTGTCTTTCAGACTCTTGAAATTACCCGTAATGTAGTTGTGTGCCTCAACTTAATGGATGAGGCAAAAAGAAAAAAGATAAATATCAATTTAAAAGAGCTCTCAAAATTGCTGGGCATTCCCGTTATACCTACTAATGCCCGCAGCAACCAGGGACTCAATGATTTAATGGACGCAGTATATAAAATGTGTGCAGGTACTTTGGAAGTAAATCCGGTAAAAGTTACATATGATGAACATATAGAAAATGCCGTAAGAATGATACAGCCTTTAGTTCAAAAAATGATTAAGGGCCGTTTGGACAGCAGATGGGTATCACTTAAACTGCTGGATGGTGAAAGGGCAATTCTAAATTCAATTGAAAACCATCTATGCATCGATCTCTTAGGGAACCATGAACTGAAAGCACTGCTGGAGCAAGCATTAGAGTATTTATCATCAAACGGCATAAGGCGTGAAGAATTCCGCGACAGCATCGTCACTTCAATAGTCCGCCTTGCAGAAGATATTTGCAGCCGATGCATAGTTTTTGAAAATAAACAATATAACGCTACCGACAGGAAAATAGACCGCATACTTACTTCAAAAGTATTTGGAATTCCAGTAATGCTTGGGCTTTTGGCAGTTATTTTCTGGATTACAATTACAGGAGCAAATTATCCTTCGGAACTTATTTCCAAGTTCCTTTTCTGGATCGAAGAAGGTCTGACAACCTTTTTTATATGGGCAGGCGCACCAGAATGGCTTCATGGCATATTGGTATTGGGAATGTATCGTACCCTTGCGTGGGTAGTATCTGTCATGCTGCCTCCAATGGCAATTTTTTTCCCGCTTTTTACTCTCCTTGAAGATTTGGGCTATCTTCCGAGAGTAGCTTTTAATCTGGATAACTTTTTTAAAAAAGCATGTACTCACGGCAAGCAGGCACTTACCATGTGCATGGGATTTGGCTGTAATGCTGCGGGAATAATAGGATGCCGTATAATTGATTCTCCACGGGAACGGCTTATCGCAACGATAACAAATAATTTTGTTCCATGTAACGGGCGTTTTCCACTACTAATAGCCATATCCTCCATATTTATCGGAGGAGTAATAGCAGGCGGCGCATACCAATCCCTGCTGTCTACGCTTTCACTAACGGCCGTAGTATTAATTGGTATACTAGCCACATTTGCTGTTTCAAAAATACTGTCCGGAACCATTTTGAAAGGTATACCTTCATCCTTTACCCTTGAGCTTCCTCCATACAGGAAACCACAGATAGGAAGAATTATTGTCCGCTCAGTAATTGACAGGACACTCTTTGTGCTCGGCCGCGCTGTCTCTGTTGCAGCACCTGCAGGCATAATAATATGGCTTATGGCAAACATTCAGATAAATGATATAAGCCTTTTAAGTCACTGTGCAGGCTTTCTCGACCCATTTGCCCGGCTGATAGGACTTGATGGCTATATCCTTATGGCATTTATACTAGGCCTTCCTGCAAATGAAATAGTAATACCAATAATAATAATGAGTTATATGTCATCAAGTACAATGATTGAGCTTGACAGCCTGCAGGCCCTTCGCGATTTGCTTGTATCAAACGGATGGACCTGGCTTACAGGTGTCTGCGTGATGCTGTTTTCTCTCATGCATTTTCCTTGTGGAACTACTTTATGGACCATACGTAAGGAAACACAGAGCTTTAAATGGACGCTTATATCTTTCATTGTTCCTACAATCACAGGCATTATATTATGCTTTATTGTAGCAAATACAGCACGTCTAATTGGCCTTGCATAAATAGTATAAATCACAGGGATTGCAAGAATATGCCCCGGTATTGCTGCTTTTGTTTTGTAACACAATCTAATAATACTGAATAATATAATAACAAAACAAATATTAAAAGTCTGTTGTGCCGGTTTGAGGCAACCAATCTAATCTCCTCTTTCAAATTCCGGCACGACTGATTAAAGTAATCAATATTGCATAGAAGGAGCTGGTTTGTATGTCGAACAAAGGACTTTTAGGAGGTATATTTAACAACGATACAATTCTGTGGTTCATAATCCTGTTCCTGCTTCTGTTCTTCTGCTCCGGCGGATATAACTGCTACGGATACAGGGATGAAATCATCGAAGATTAGTGTTCCAACTAAAATGTACATTTAAGCAATTCTTCACATTAACTGCCATGTTGCGGCCTACAGAAATAAATTCAACAAGACCGCAGCACAAGTATCGGCAATAGCGGAGCAAAGGCAGTTAATCCTTTTTAGTCGCGCCTGCCATTCGTTTGCTGTGCAAACAGGCAGTTGCGCATTATACTTAAGCTCCGCTCTCATAAATCAATATAATAGAAAGGAGTAATCACTATGTCAGAAGAAAGAGGCTTTGGCTTTTTCGGCAACGAACTGGTATGGATTATAATTATTATACTTATTATCCTCCTGTTGTGCCCCGGATTTTTCGGCCCCTGCTATAAATAAGCACAAAACGTGTATAGATAATATTGAAAAAAACAAATTATAAAAATATCCACAAAAGTATTACGTCAACTGCATTTGCCCATATTTGGCATAATGTAATCTATTTGACATTATGTCAAATTGATGATATTATTTTACTTGTTGATGTTATTATTTTACTTACAAAAATCATTTTTCCTAAGAATATTCAGATATAAGATTTAAATTAAAACAAACTAAACAGTAAATAGAGAGGTTTCAAGTCGGCATGTATAGTAACGCCTCCTGTGGAATTCCTTTGAAACCTCTCTGTTGCTTACTTATATCCTTTAAATTCGTTAATAATCTTCTGCTTGTTAACACTCTTTTAATCATTAACACTCTATAATCGCTAACAATCTTTTATTTTCTAACATTCTTTTCATTTTAACAAAATAATTATTATTTTAATTCTTTACCTTATCTAAAAGAGCATGTATCTTAGCTGAAGGGTCAAGAAGTGAGTGTAGCGACTGATCATGATTAAGCGTATCTATAAGCAGTGACACAAATTTTGAAACGTCTACTTCAGAATACCATGGTGCTTTTTTTAGTTCTTCTTTTCTATAGGTTAGATTAGTTGAGAACACCTTTGTTATTATTCCCTGCTTATAATATTCATCAAATTTTTCAACACCTTCTGTAAAAAGCCCGAAAGATACTGCAATATATACTCTTCTTGCTCTCATCTTTTTTAATTCCTGGGCAATACTTAAAATAGAATCTCCTGAAGAAATCATATCATCTACAATGAGTACATCTTTTCCTTCAACTGAATCACCCAAGTATTCATGCTTAATAATTGGGTTTTTACCATTCACTACTTTTGTCAAATCCCTTCTCTTGTAAAACATGCCAAGATCAAGGCCTAATACATTGGCATAATAAATATTCCTGTTAATTCCACCCTCATCCGGACTGACAACCATCATATTGTTTCTGTCAATTTTAAGGTCCTTTTCAGTCCTTACCAGTGTTTTAATTGTCTGATAAACCGGAGAAATGTTCTCAAATCCCTTTATGGGAATTGCATTCTGAACTCTTGGATCATGAGCATCGAAAGTAAGAATATTTTCAACTCCAAGCTTTTCAAGCTCCTGAAGAGCAATTGCACAATCAAGAGACTCCCTGGATACCCTTTTATGCTGCCTTCCTGAATAGATAAGAGGCATAATAACGTTTATCCTTCTTGCTTTTCCTCCTATTGCAGAAATGATACGTTTAATGTCCTGGAAGTGATCATCGGGACTCATGTGATTCACCAAGCCATGCATTGTATAAGTACAGCTGTAATTCCCAACATCACACAGGATATAAAGATCGTATCCCCTGATTGATTCTCTTATAACAGCCTTACCCTCACCTGAGCTAAACCTTAAACATTCAGCATCTATAAGATATGAATCCTTCAGGTAGCCCAGATATTCCAGATTACCTTTATTAATTTCAGCAGCAGCTCTCCTTTTATTCAGTAAGTGGTTGTCAACCAACTTGCCTAATTCCCTGCTTCCCTTCATTGCAATAATTCCCAGTGGCCCAATGGGCATATTTGTATATATTTTGTCCTGGCTCGCCATGGACAGAACGCCTCCCTTATATTATTGTACATAATTCATCACGATTTACTTGAAATCGACAACTATATTATAATAGTTATTTTTACTTAAGTAAAACAAATAATTTATTGTGTGTGATAAAAAATGCAACGATGAGATTTACGGTCCATCGCTAGCTTTTTTTCTTTTTTCGGTCCAGTATTAGCTTTTTTTTCTTTTTTTTCGTCCTACTCTAAACATTAAAAACAACAGCGGAATTAAGTAAATAACCATCAATCCAAGAGTTATAAACAGCATGGTGTCAGATTTTGGAGCCAGACCGATTAAAATCAGCATTGGTGCTCCCAATACAATTGCAAAACTACTTCCCGTTAATAAATTATTGGCAGCAGGTGTCTTAAATGAGGAGTCGATTTCTCTTAATAGGAGCACACCTGAGCTGATTGTCCCTGTGAGCATGCCAAACATCGAAACCATTCCTTCATGCTCATAAGCGGGGTATATCTTATTACATACCCATTTGAGGTAAACAAATGTAACAACTCCACCAATGACAGCTATCAAAATAAAAGGAATCCACTGTCCTCTTAAATCCTTGAATTCTATAGCAGCAATACCCGCTATAGTCATAAAGTCAAAAGCGCAGCCGGAAATCCTGCTTAAAAGATAGTTGTTTGGATATTGCCTTGTCATCAGTTTTACTCTTCTCAAACCGTTAATAGCTACTCTGCATACAATTGCCAGTAATGAACCAATAATAAAGTTAAAACCCCAGATGAGAGGTGATATTAATTCAGACAGGCCCGGAGAGTATTCACCAAGCAAAGCTGTTACTCCAAGAGACAGAAGATAGGTTCCCAGATATACCAGCAATACCAGTGCAACCTGCACCGATAAGCGGTCAACAGATTCAGAAATTGGAATTTCATTGCTGTCCTGAAAATCATCAACAGTAACCGAGCCTGAAACATATTCATATTCCTGTATTTCAACTTTTTTGGTTCTTTTCAGGTAGTTCAAATAAATAACGCCTACAACGCAGGCACAAAGAAAACCTGCTGCAGCAATTGAAAGCCCAAAGGACTGTCCACCGGCAAAACCCAGTTGCTCATATGTAGAACCCACATTATTAGCTTGTCCAGGACCCTGGCCATATCCCATAGGCAATAAAATCCCCGCGGCTTTAAAGAAATCAGGAAATATTGTATATGCTAAAACGATTGAAATAATCAGGCCTACAATGCCCTGAAGCAAATAAGTGCTAACAATTAATGCTCCGCTCTTAAGAGCTGTCAAATCGCCTTTATCAGAACTTTTTTGGCTGTTATTCGGAATTCGCAGTGAAAGGGCTATAAACCCAATACCGATAGCGTGATAAGTAATTATCTCAAGGAATTCCACATCAATGGGCATAAGTCCTACTGACTTTAGAATCAACGCAATAAAACCTGCCAATACAGCCGTAGGCACCATGCTCTTTCGAAAAAACATGATTTTACGGCACAGTACATTGGCAAGTAGCATAATGCCGGCAAGTATGCTTATTTGCAGTACAAAGTTCCAAAGTTCTGTATTGCTTGCTGAATAGTTCAAAAAAATCACTCCTCTGCTTTATCCATTGTTTTTAGTTCTTTGTATACATCAAGATACTTAATAGCGCTTCTAGGGTGGTCAGATTTTATTTCATAAGATTTGCGGTCAGTAGTTGAAAAAATTAAAACCATCTGGCCGTGGATAGCCATATTTGATATTTTTTCAAAATTAAAGGTGTACTCATTATTATTTTCACAGTAAAAAACCAACCGGTTGTTATACATGCACAGCTTTCCCTTATCAATCAGCTTGCTTTTGCTTGCTTTGTCAATTTCAAATAAACTTTGTCCCTCATCACAAAAGATAGGCTTGTCTGAAGGAAGGCTTTTATATGAATGAGCAAGTTCCTTTATTTTTGAACTTTGCCAATTGATCCAGTCTAAAACCGTATCAAAAGGCACTATGCTGCTACCGTCAGAAACAAATTTCCCATAGGGGTTGTATTTCAGATTAAGTCCACAGGAGCAATAGAATTGGTCATTTTCACTTTTTAGAGTAGCAATTTCACCGCATACAGGACATAGATAAAGGGCGGTTTCCAGATTCTCAGCAAGCTTTTTTCCGTTATAGGCAATTGGATTTTCCTTGTTCTCTTCATAGGCATTTACATACAAATCATTTTTAATAATCATATTAAGCTCATCTACAGTCATTGCTTTAATCTCCTCCGGACTGTACTCTCGTACCATCCGACCTCTCATTGAACCACGCCGCAGAGTTCTGGACCACCTGGGACTTGAGAAATAACCACCGTCCAGGCGAAAGGTTATTAATGCGGCGCCGCTTAGCTTTATTAGCTTTCCCGTCGACTCGGGTATATCAACAGTTTCACCGGAAAAAGAGCGGTTTCCTTCGGCAAATATACATACACTGCCACCAGCTTTTATTCTTCTTAATACCTGTTTTACCGTTTGAGTTTCAGCAGTCGCCTTCAAGCGCGGAATAGGATCTGCCAAAAATACTAATAATTTACTTAAAATGCCCATACGGAATATATGGTCACTGGCAACATAGTAAAGCAACCCAGGAAAGCTCAATCCTATCATAATAGGATCATAATTGGTTGTATGATTTGAAAGTACTATATACGGTTGAAAACGAGGAGTCACCTTTTCATATGTATAATTAAACTTAAACTTTACAATTTGCCTCAGAACAATTTTGAAAAAATTATAAATTAACCCATATCTAAGTAAACCTTTCATACTTTCTCCCTAAGATTCAAATTAGTATTTCAATTAGTATACTTAATATTTTTATATATGAAACTAAAACTATTATTTCTCATTAACGCATCAGTTCTGAATTTAGCATTCGCAGTTAATGTTTTTATCATACTATACAGTTTATTCTCAAACAAGAATTTTTTTAGTAAAATTTCCGCTGATTTAAAAATTTGCAAATTTAATATCTTCCATATTATTCCATAAACATAAATATTGGAGCTTGTTTTACAAGCCATCTCTGATAATAGCATATGAGTTTATTAATCATTTGATTGTAAATGCCCATAAAAGCGCCCCGAAGGAGAAGCTTCATGAACAGCAGGCCATGCACAAATTCAGCTGATTAAACTAAATATAGCTAAAACAATATAAAACGGCAAAAACGCCCCTATATTGATATACCATTATACTGGGACGTTTTTGTTTTATACCTTATCAAAACACCTTAGAACTGGAAATAAATAAAAGTATTTTCTTCACCTTTTGTAAACAGAATAAGTACTATAATCAAAGAAGTATACAATACTGCCCTAACAGGCGCGGGAAAGTATTTTTCCCAGACAGAAGCCAGCTTTGCTCCGTCTTTCCTGATATAATATTCTGCAACATGTAAAAAATACAATACCGCCACAATACATAAATACAGGACATAAGTAGTTGTAAAATGCATATTTGAAAAATCAAACATCTTTTTTATGAGTATCAGTGCATCAGTAAGAGTGTTAGCTCTGAAGAAAACCCATCCAATAGTTGTAAGCTGGAAATATATAAACACAGTTAGTATTCTATATACTTTTGAATTAACAAATTTGTAATCATGGTTTTTAGTAACATTGCCAATAATCTTATATACCACACTCAATATGCCATGATACAGGCCCCAAATAACAAAGTGCCATGAAGCTCCGTGCCATAGTCCCGATATACACATTGCCACTATGAGGTTTACCATTTGTCTTGAAAAACCTTTTCGTGAACCTCCAAGAGGTATATAGATATAATCTCTTATCCATGTGGAAAGAGTTATATGCCATCTGCTCCAGAATTCTGAAGGATTGTTGCTTATATATGGAGACTTGAAGTTCAGCGTAAGGTCTAAACCAAAGAGTTTTCCTACACCAATGGCTATCTCACTGTATGCAGAAAAATCAAAATATATCTGAAATGCAAACAAGTATGCTCCATACCACGCATCAAGTCCACTGTTTAGCTGTGCATTACTGAAAAAGTAATCTGCTCTTGAGGATAAAAAATCCGCAAATACGATTTTCTTTGTAAGTCCCATAAGTATATAATATGTACCGGTTTTTATATTTGAGGGTAACAATTTTATATCCTTAACATTTTTTATTTGCGGGAGAAAATCAATTCCCCTCATAATAGGCCCTGCTATAAGCTGGCCGAAAAAAGCAATAAAAACCCAGAACTCTATAAGTGATCTGCACGGTTCAATTTTCTTTTTATAGACATCAACAAGATAAGCAATTAACTGGAATGTATAAAATGATATTCCTACAGGCAGTATAATTTTTGCCAGAAGAGCATCCTGCCATTGAAAATGCACATTAAAAAATCTTTCCAGGTTACTCAGAACAAAACCGGTATATTTAAAAAATGTAAGATTCAGCACATTTATGGCTAAACCCAGGTAGTAAAACAGCCGTCCTCTTTTTGAATTATTTTTCAGAGCACAAATATATGTAACAGTAACAACAAATATAAACAACGCCAGAAATCCTAATCCGGATGCACCGTAAAAAATAATATTTGCTATTGTTAAGACATATACTCTCGATTTCGGTACTGTATAGTACAGTATTACAGCTATAATCAGCATCATGATAAATTCAACTGTATGGAAAAGCATAAATTACCCCCATTTAGTTAATGAATATCCCATTTTATTACTTCGTTCCATAACTGCTCCGCCATATATTTGTATCCGTCTGCAGTCATATGAAGATGGTCTGAAAACAGATTGTAATCAATATTTCCATTAAAATCTATATACGTGACATCTTTATTTTTAAAGAAACTCCTAACTTTTTCTATGTTTTCTTTATACCCTGGTTTACTGGTAGCATCACTTAACAATAAATCATTTGCTGCAGCCATAAAAATTATGGTATCATTACCCTCTTGCATTTGAATTATTTTGTCAAGAAAAACTGCCTGAGGATTTGTATCCATGTCAAATGGCTTGTCCCTAAAACTCTTCTGTATAAACTCGTCCTGCATATATTCATAAAGATATGGTTTTTCTGTCCATGGCTGTACAGGTTCCTGCACCGAATTCCCATTAAAAATACTTTTAGCCGAATTATTGAAACGATACTGAATAAATCCCCTGTATGCAAAAATAGGAATATTTCTGAGTATTTTATTCTTAACCTTCTTAAAACTGGTTGGCTCCATTTTATACTCTGTCTCGATTCCATCTTTTATCAGATCTTCCTTGAGCCAGTATGCCGCCCAGATAAGATCCGTAGAATCTCTGATTGCAAAACCGGGATAATTGATATTAATAATAACATGCTTATTAGAAATACCATATTTTTGCATCTTTAATAATACAGCATAATAATCTCCGGCATACATAGCCGGAAAAGCCAGATTAAAGACTCTAAAGCTCTTACCCTCTGCCTTTGCTTTTTCATTAAGATAGTAGGATATAGTCGTATTCGAAGGGCCGGGGCTTCCATAAGCTACCGAATCACCAATTAGAATTGCATAGTCCTCCAGTTTTTCTCTGTCAATAATCTTCTTAACTGCTTTTAATGCCAAATCATATGTATTTATATCATCTTTAATAACATCGTAAACAGGCCTGCCGTCGTAAACAAAATCCACCAGGAGAGAATTCCCTATTATAATTTGAACTGCAATAAAAAAAATTACGATATAACATGTAATTTTAAAAATACTCTTCACAATGACCCCCTGTTATCTTCTGTATAATTTTCGTACTATTATACCATAATTTTTTATAAATTTACAAATATACGTATATTTTATACTTATCATAGTGTCTTTTCAAGTATAATTCGGATTGTTTGTAATTTTTTCACTGATTTATTAGTATTTACCTACTTTGCATACTTGTCAATGAGTTCAATTATCTCGTCCACTTTTTCATCTCCGCGGCCTTCGTTAAAGGCCTGTCTCACGCAGTGCTTTATATGCTGGTCAATTATGCTGAGATTTGCCTTTTTAAGTAATGCCTGTACAGCCAGAATTTGCTTTGATATATCAACACAATACCGATTGTCTTCCAGCATTTTAATAATACCTTCAATCTGTCCCTTTGATGTTTTCAACAGATTTATAACATAGCTCTTATTTTTATCCTCCATACTAAAACACCCGCACTTTCAACCTATACTGTTTTCCCGGCAATGTTAACACACTAATTACATTGCGGCCTTCCTGAAACCATTGCCGGAAGCTGTAAAACGGCAGCAATACTATTTATTTGTAATATTTGCAGTACTTGTAATATATCTTTATACAGTAATGCTATTCTATGCGAATAACCTCGTACCCTGCATCATCCACTGCCGCCTTTAGCTTGCTGTCATCTACGTCATTGGCCAAATCAACCAAGGCATACTTTCCCTTCAAATCAACTTTTACAGATTTTACACCTTCAACTTCCATCAGAGCATTCTCCACATGTGAAACACAATGATTGCAGCTCATACCTTCAATTATTATCTTCTTTTTCACTAACAAAACCTCCTTAAAATTTTTATAGCATTCTTAATTAATATTGATTAAGGGACATACCTTTCCATACAGGAATGTCCCCATTCATATCTTCGTTTATACTAAGTGTATACTAAGTACTTTCTTCCGGCAACGTTTTCTTCTAGTGAAGGGGTTTAAATTTTCTTAATCTTAATGCATTTGTCACTACCGAAACTGAGCTGAAGGCCATAGCTGCCGCTGCAATCATCGGATTCAGCAGCGGGCCGCCAAATATGTGTAATACTCCGGCTGCGACAGGTATGCCCAATGTATTGTATGCAAAAGCCCAGAACAGGTTTTGCCTGATATTGCGGATTGTCTTTCTGCTAAGCAAAATGGCTGTAGGAACATCCATAAGATCACTTCTCATAAGTACAATATCTGCAGATTCCATGGCTACATCAGTACCTGACCCAATGGCTATACCTATATCAGCCTGGACAAGTGCAGGGGCATCGTTAATTCCGTCACCTACCATTGCAACTTTTTTACCCTCTTTCTGGAGTTTCTTAACTTCTTCAGCCTTATCCTGCGGCAGAACTTCTGCAAGTACACGGTCAACTCCTACCTGCTTTGCAATAGCTTCAGCCGTACGCCTGTTATCTCCTGTTAACATGGCTACCTCTATTCCCATGTCGTGCAGAATTTTAATAGCCTTTTTACTACCCGGTTTAATGACGTCTGCTACTGCTATTATCCCGGCAATCTTGCCGTCTATGGCAATAAACATTGGAGTCTTTCCTTCCTGTGCCAGCTTGTTCGCTTCTTCCTGCAGGGTAATGTCCACTTTTCTTTCATCCATAAGCTTTTTATTTCCTAATAGCAGCTCTTTACCCTGTATAATTACTTGAATACCTTGTCCCGGTATAGCTTCAAAACCGTCCGAATCCAGTATATCAATTCCATTTTCATTGGCTCTGCTTACAATGGCTTCACCCAGCGGGTGTTCTGACCCTTTTTCAGCGGATGCGGACAATTGGAGCAGATTTGCTTCACTTATATCACCTGCCGTTATTATATCCGTAACTACAGGCTTTCCTTCGGTAATTGTCCCGGTTTTGTCTAAAACAACAGTCTTAATGCTATGGGCTGTTTCAAGAGCCTCACCGCTTTTAATAAGTACACCGTGTTCTGCTCCTTTTCCTGTACCTACCATAATAGCCGTCGGTGTGGCAAGCCCCAGAGCACACGGGCATGCAATAACAAGTACCGAAATAAATATTGTCAGAGAGAAAACCACAGACATTCCTGATATATACCATGCAAGCCCTGATATCAGCGCAATTGCCATAACTATCGGAACAAAGTAGCCTGCTATCACATCAGCAGTTTTAGCTATAGGTGCTTTTGAGCCCTGTGCATCCTCAACAAGTTTTATGATCTGGGCAAGGACAGTATCCTTTCCAACCTTTGAAGCTTTAAATTTAATTGTACCGTTTTTATTGATACTTGCACCAATTACCATGTCTCCCGGGTTCTTTTCAACCGGTATGCTTTCACCTGTCAACATGGACTCGTCAACAGATGTCCTCCCATCAATTACTTCTCCGTCGACAGGAATCCTCTCCCCCGGCTTGACAAGAATTATATCTCCTGCCTCAACTTCATCTATCGGTATTGTCATTTCCTTTCCATCATGAATGATTGTTGCAGTCTTTGGGGTCAATCCCATAAGTTTTTTTATAGCTTCGGAAGTTTTGCCCTTTGAAACAGCTTCCAGATATTTGCCAAGAAGTATGAGAGTTATTATAACTCCAGCACTTTCGAAGTAAAGGTCTTTTGCATATTCAGCATTACCGTTGAAAATCTGTATTACTGCATAAATACCATATAATAAGGCTGCACTCGTTCCCACCGCTATGAGAGAATCCATATTGGGCTCACGCCGCAGCAGCTTACTAAAACCTACTGCGAAAAACCTGTACCCTGCCGCAACGACCGGTAGTACCAAGAGCAATTGAACCAGTGCGAAATTAAACGAATTCATATGAGGAGTTATAAAATCCGGAAGAGGCAGTCCAATCATGTGACCCATGGAAATATAGAGCAATGGCACTGTAAATATAGCTGACAGCAGGAACTTTCTCCACAGGGAAGTCATTTCTTTCTTACGATGTTCTTTTTCTCTGTTAGCCTGTTTTTCTGCAGTAATCTCCAGAACTTTGTAGCCGGCTTTTGATACAGCATCTTTTATTTGTGAAATTCTTACCTTACCGGAATCATAGACAACTCTGGCTTTCTCCGTAGCAAAATTTACACTTGCACTACTTATGCCCGGCAGCTTTGATATCGCCCTTTCAACAGCCCTTGAACAGGCAGCACAGGTCATTCCTGCAATTGGAACTGTTATTTCTCTTATTGTTTCTTTTTTTTCTTCCACAAT
>ENA-UPAD01001427-UPAD01001427.1-bioreactor-metagenome-genome-assembly--contig:-NODE-1427-length-24734-cov-6.275822_pt1 | contig 24734 bp, 23 predicted proteins | sample MGYA00238179_ERZ772710 | MGnify/ENA primary metagenome ERZ772710 (study PRJEB29004, sample SAMN07631245) | bioreactor metagenome | isolation source: Switchgrass digestor | place: USA: Dartmouth...
TTTCCTTAATAAGCTCAAGTGCAATTACATTTCTCTGAATCTGGTTGGTTCCTTCATATATCTGAGTTATTTTTGCATCTCTCATTCTCTTTTCAACAGGGTATTCTTTCATATAGCCATAGCCACCCAGTATTTGGACTGCATCTGTAGTTACCTTCATTGCAACGTCAGAAGCAAATACTTTTGCCATTGCAGATTCCTTTGATATGTTCTTAGCTCCACTGTCAATATGCCTGCATGTCTGATAAACAAGTGCCCGTGCAGCTTCAATTTGAATTGCCATGTCTGCCAGCATGTGCTGAATAGCCTGGAAAGATGAAATTGCCTGGCCAAACTGATGCCTTTCTCTTGAATATTTTAAAGCCTCATCAAAGGCACCCTGAGCTATACCAAGAGCCTGTGCAGCAACTCCGGGTCTGGTTCTGTCAAGAGTTTTCATTGCCACAATAAAACCCATGCCTTCACGGTAGAGGAGGTTCTCTTTGGGTATTCTGCAGTTTTCAAAAATCAATTCTCTTGTACAGGAAGCTCTGATACCCATTTTGTTTTCTTTTTTGCCAAAGGAAAAACCGGGCGTTCCTTTTTCAACAATAAAAGCAGAGAATCCACGTGCTCCTTTTTCCCTGTTTGTGCAGGCAATTACAGTGTACACGTCAGCCTCTCCGCCATTCGTAATCCATTGTTTTGTTCCGTTTAATATGTACTCGTTACCGTCAAGAACAGCCGTTGTCTGTATGCCGGCAGCATCACTTCCTGCATTTGCTTCTGTCAAGGCAAAAGCTGCTAACTTCTTACCTGCCGCTATATCAGGAAGATACTTTTTCTTTTGCTCGTCATTGCCAAAAAGAATTATAGGGAAAGTACCAAGTCCTGTGCCGGCAAATGCAAGAGCTATTCCTCCGCATGCTCTGCTCAACTCTTCAACTACAAGTGACATTTCCAGTACTCCGCCGCCAAAGCCGCCATATTCCTCTGGAATATATACACCGGTAAGGTCTGAATCTGCCAGTATCTTGACTATGTCATGAGGAAAAATTCCCTCTTCATCGTATTGAATAGCTAAAGGAGCTATTTTTTCATCAGCTATTCTTGCAGCAAGTTCTTTTATCATCTTCTGTTCCTCGGTAAGGAAGTATTCCATATCTCACACACCCCTTTGATTTAGGATTTACTATTAATATCTGGTAATAAAATTGTTACATTAAGTATATTATAATTTCATTTTTATTGCAATAATTTTCCGGATAAATCACACGATCATTATTCCAAATTGTTACTTTCATAGTATGATATACAAGCATGAAGCACATCCTGCTTTATTTATAACTCTTTGTAAGAATACATGGCATGACTTTGTTAATATAAAAAATAATTATGAAAAGTAATTATTGAAATTAATATTGTTTAAGTTGCCCTCAAGGTGTATATTATTTAAGGTAAAGAAGAAATGGCTTTCCGGACAGAAAGAATTTCCATTACTTTAAGGAATGTTCCCCGAAATATTTAGGGCTTAACGGTTCTTTAATTCGGGATTTTTACTGCCGTACTGCTAGCACAACGACTTAAGGAGGGTAAAGCTTGGGAAAAAGAGTAGGCGTTGTTTCACTAGGATGTCCTAAAAATCTTGTAGATAGTGAAATTATGCTTGGAATGCTAAAAGAAAAAGGTTTTGAATTTACATCAGATAAAGACGATGCTGAAATATTAATTGTCAACACATGTGGTTTCATTGAATCTGCTCAGCAGGAGTCTGTCAATACAATACTTGAGATGGCTGAGTGCAAGAAAAACAAATGCAAGTTGCTTTTAGTTACAGGGTGTCTGGCTGAGCGGTACAGAGATCAGATAACTTCAGAGATTCCTGAAGTTGATGCAGTTATTGGAACAGGAAGTTACGATAAAATAATTGAGGTAATAGAAAATTCACTTCCTGAAGAAAAAACTGTAATATGCGGCGATTTATGTGGAGTTGATTATCTTGAAAACAATAGATACCTGTCAAACAAAAATGGGTTTACGTATCTGAAAATTGCAGAAGGTTGCGACAACTTTTGCACGTACTGTGTTATTCCTTCACTAAGGGGGCGCTACAGAAGCAGAAAGATTGAAAATATTGTGTCTGAGGCAAGTAAACTTGTTAATAGCGGTATAAAGGAATTAGTGCTTGTTGCACAGGATACTACCCGTTATGGTGTTGATTTATACGGATCAAAAAAACTGGTTGATTTAATACAGGAATTAAGCAAGATTGACGGGCTTAGATGGATAAGGTTGCTTTACTGTTATCCTGAAGAAATTGATGACAGGCTGATTCAGGAAATAAAAAATAACAGTAAAGTATGCAAATATATTGACATACCCATACAGCATATAAGTGATAAGGTTTTAAAATCTATGGGAAGAAGGGGCAATTCCCAGGAAATAAAGAATTTAATAGTAAGGCTTAAAAGTGAAATTCCCGAAATAATTATAAGAACTACATTTATTGTAGGGTTTCCGGGGGAAGACGAGAATGACTTTGAATCACTTTGCAGTTTTGTTAAAGAGGCGGAATTTGACAGACTGGGAGTATTTATGTATTCAAGGGAAGAAGGTACACCTGCTTTCAGTATGGATAAACAAGTAGATGACAATTTAAAAAAGGAAAGATATAATAAAATTATGGAAATCCAGTATAATATAGCCCGTGAAAAAAACATCCGTAGAGTTGGTCATGTTTATGATGCAATTGTTCAAGGAGTTGCAGACGACGGTATTTTCTATTACGGGAGAACTTACGCTGAAGCTCCGGATATTGACGGAGTAGTTTATTTCACCAGCAGGGAACCTCTGGAAATAGGGGAATTTTGTGAAATAAAAATACTTTCTGAAGATGAATATGATTTAATAGGAGAGGTCAAATATGAATCTACCTAATAAGATTTCATTTACTAGAATTTTTATAGTACCTATATTTATGCTATTTATAATACCATTGCCTGAATGGATGCTTCAGAGCAGCATTTTTGGCTTTATGAGCGAACAAATGGCTGCATATAATAATTTTATAATTAACTATGGCAGATATATTGCGGCTGTAATATTTATTATTGCTTCTTGTACTGATGGGATAGATGGACATATTGCAAGGAAACGAAATCTTGTCACCAAGCTTGGAAAATTCCTGGATCCCATTGCTGACAAACTGCTTTCAACTGCTGCACTGATAGCTCTTATACAATTAGGAGATGTCTGGGGCTGGGCAGCAATGATTATAATAGGAAGAGAACTTCTTGTCACAGGTTTAAGACTTGTTGCAGCAGGAGAGGGTATTGTAATAGCTGCAAGCAAGTTGGGAAAGATAAAGCAGGTGTCACAGGTTATAGCAATATCTGCAGCGTTGCTTAAAAACTTTCCATTATCATTGATTACAAGTTTCAGTTTTGATAAATTTGCAATGTTTATAGCTGTTATTTTTACTATAATCTCTGGATATGACTACATCGCAAAAAACTTGCATGTTTTAAAATCTGAAAACTAATAAAATAAACAGTATTGTAAATTCAATAGCCTTTCTTTGTGCCGGAGGGAGATTAAAGGTGCGTTGAAGACAGTTTATGTTTTTTCCAGAGAATACACCTCAACATCCGGCCAGGCACAGAAATAAAAATAATGCACTGAAATAATCTCGGGGAAAAGGGGGGACAATCCATTAAAAACCAGATTGAAGATGCACAAAAGTGCTTGGAAAAATCTTTTCAATCGCTCTTTTCAAAAGAAGAACTGCTTGCCAAAGTAGTTGATTGTTTCCCCTATCCGATTGAAATTTTTGCTCCGGACGGAACATCGGTGATGGTTAATAAGGCTATACTGGCTGAATATCATGCTATCAGTCCGGACATGGTTGTAGGGAAATACAATATATTCAAGGATCCTTACATTATTGCCTCAGGCCAGATTCCCACGTTAAAGCGGGCCTTCCAGGGTGAGACTGTCTTTTTTCACGATGTCAGAGTGCCTTTGGAAGATATTGCAAAGCGCTATGGCATACGGGATTTTGATGTTGAAGCTGTATATCAGGACATTACGGTTTTCCCTCTCTTGGACGACAAAAAAAGGGTAATATATGTAGTAGCATTTTTAATTAACAGGAGAGTTTACCGGGGAAAGGATGAAATCGCCAAGGCGAAGGAATACATTGAAAGCCATTGGCTGGAGCCTTATGACGCCGTCGCAACGGCAAAGGCAGCCTGCCTCAGTAAAGCTCATTTTACCAAGCTGTTTAAGAAACATACAGGTGTAACGCCACATGAGTATTATATCAATTATAAGATCAGCAAATTGAAGGAGAAGTTATTGGATAGCAACCTTTCCATCGCCGGGGCGTTTGCCGCCTGCAATATAGAGTATAACGGCCATTCCGCAAAGTTATTTAGGGAAAAGGTTGGCGTTTCACCGTCCATGTATCGGAAAATGTCTAAGTAAAATCATAGACCAAAAATAAATAGAGCTAAAATGAATAGTTCTTAAAATAATTAAACTAAAATAATAGAACCTAAATAGAACTTATAAAGTTAAGAGGAAGCCAGGCTCTGGTTTATATAAAGCCTGGTTTCTTTTTATTTCAAAACGACATTCTTCTTACTATTTTTAATCATATCTAACATATCCTTTCAATCAATCAGCTAATAGAATATGAATTGTAGTTATGAAAACATTGGCAAAGTTAAGAAAAACATTGGCAGTCAGGATGGAAAGGAGCATTCTTATGGGTGATAAAACTAAGGAACAACTGCTTGAGGAACTGGCAGAGGTACAAAAAATGTTGGAGGAAAAGACAGAGACTCAAGGGCACATGATAAGAAAGTTTCAGATGCTTGTCGCAAATGAAGGACTGTTTTCCCAAATCATTGATTTTTTTCCTTATCCCATCGCCATATTCACGCCGCAGTATACGCTGGCCATGGTGAACAAGGCTTTTACAGCGGAAACAAAAACCCGGTTCAAGAACCTGGAAAAAGGAACCGTCCGAATCTGTCAATATAAAATCGACGATACTCAACTGGCGACAGCTGTCACAAGAGTCTTTGCCGGGAAAACCTTTTTTTTAGATGACTTAAAAAGCCCGTTTTCCATATTTTCCGGAATTACACAGCAAAGCGCACCGCAGTTAGACCGGTTCAGTAAGGCCGTTATATTTCCTGTTCCAGCGGATGATGCTGAAATCACCCATGGTGTGATTGTATTTATGCTATGAGTAAAATACAGGACAGGGTAAGTAAACACACAGGACAGAAAATGTAAACACAATCCATTAACTGCTCCATGAACAGCAAACTCTACAAGCCAAATTTACAGGAGGAAAACTAATAAAGACAAAAATCAAAACAAAGCTTTTTAACAAGCTTTCCATAGACTTTAAGCAAATATTGAATTCTATAAATTATAATTTGAATTCATATATTTAATTAGAGAGAGGTAAATGAAATGAAATTCAAACTAATTTCCTTTTTCCTATCCCTCCTGCTGATTCTCTCACCAGTTTCAGCTGTCTCTGACGAAAGTTTTTCAGGTTACAGCAAATGGGCTTACACCGAGCAAGTGATAGCACCTGAAATAGATACCAGCTACTATGATGAAATAAAGTATTCAGACGAGGACCAGGTTGCAAAATATTTTCTTCCCTATGTAAAGTTTATGTCATAAAAAGGATTTATAAAAGGTTCAGGTGGCCAATTTCGTCCGAAAAATAATTGCACCAGAGAACATGCCGTATTGATAGAAAAAAGGGTATATGAATATCTTATCCTGCTACAGAATGAACCCGGTGAGATACTAAATACAGGTGGTCAGTACGAAGTCCAGGACGGACCGGACATTATTGGCTTCTGGTCGGACAGTGGTTCGGGTTATGATGAGTTCCCTAATGGGAATCTTATCAATTCGTATTAAAGTGGTGAAGTAAATATTTTCAATGCAGACGGAACTTTTCGTTACGCACACGGCGGTTCATGGCCGTCTATCAGCGGAATGGTTATTTGGGATGGCAAATATTCCGTTTCCGGCGATACGATCTACTTGACGCAAATCAAACAGAGTTGGCAACCATGGCCGGGAGACGTGGCAGGTGGCCCGTCATATACCGGCAAGGCGGTTAATGGCACGTCGCTTAAGTTTGAGTTTCTTGATGCAGATACCCTCGACATACGTGAAGGGGGACGTTCCACATCCTACAATTATTACCGTGTTAAAAAATAGCAGTAAGAAGAGCACGCGGGCTATGATTGGAGAATTTGGACCGTGAAGGCCTTAATTTACATAATATTATGATAAAAGTGATGGGAGGAGATATAAATGATGTTCTGTAATAATTGCTGAAAACAAATACAGGATGAAGCAAAATTCTGCTCCTTGTGTGGCAGTCCTGTACAGCCTGGCTACGGACAGACAGTCCGGATGAAGCGGGCGGATGAAGTTGAATTTAGAATTTACGGTGAGGATTTACAGTTTGTAGAAATCATGCTTGACCCCGGGGAAACTTTTGTCGCCGAAGCAGGAGCTATGATGTATATGGACAGTGACATCCGGATGGACACAATTTTCGGGGATGGCTCTCGCCGCGATGAGGGGAAAGGAATAATGGGAAAGCTGGTTTCTGCTGGCAAACGTGTAATCACTGGAGAAAGCCTTTTCATGACAACCTTCACAAATGCAGGGCATGAAAAGAAATGTGTCTCCTTTGCCGTACCTTATCCCGGACGGGTGATTCCCCTTGATCTTAGCGAGGTGGGCGGAACGCTTATCTGTCAGAAAGATTCCTTTTTGTGCGCATCAAAGGGTATATCTGTCGGCATTGAGTTTCAGAAAAAGATCGGCGTGGGCCTATTTGGAGGTGAGGGATTTATCATGCAGAAACTGGAGGGCGACGGTCTTGCCTTTATGCACGCCGGTGGAACCATTATAAAAAAGGAGCTGGCACAGGGTGAGATGTTAAAATTGGACACCGGTTGCCTGGTGGCACTTACAAAGACAGTGGATTACGACGTTCAGTTCTCCGGGGATGTCAAAACCGCTTTGTTCGGCGGCGAAGGCTTAATGCTGGCCACCCTCACAGGGCCGGGGACAGTATGGTTGCAATCACTGCCCTTTTCCCGCATGGCTGACCGCATCATTTCTGCCAGCAGAAAAGGAGGAAAGGGAAAAGAGGAAGGCAGTATATTGGGGAACATGGGCATAGGAAATTTTTTTAGCAGCGACCGCTGACATGTAGAAAATAACAGGAAATGCGGTAAAGAAGTGTCTGCTTTACCGCTATTAAATGCGAAGGAGATAGTAGGGTACATCACACAGAAAATTGGTAGAGCAATGATTTGCTTTTAAAGCGGGGTGAGTATATCTCACACATCGGTTGAAGCACTACTGAAGAGAATTCTTTTACAAATGACGGCATCAATTGTTCTGTGACCGCTATAACCGTAGGCGGTAAGACCGACGCAAAGATATGGATCAGTGATGATGGCCTGAAGAGGCGGAGCGAGACATTAATGTAAAACCCAAAAATTTCAAAGTGAGACAATGAGACCGTTGCTTTACTTGCAATGCTTTCATTGTAATACTTTCACCGGTATTGTGCATACACTAATGCCAAGTCCGGTCTGAAGTTCATAAAAAATTCCTATAAAATGCGTGCAAGGGCTGAGGATTTTTATATATTTTTATGCAATTAAATCACATATACAATGAATTTACAGACCATTATGACCGCCTGTTTTGCAGATGGTCATATTTTTTTAGGAAATTGTTGCATCTGTTTTATTTTTATTATATACTTTTAATATCAGTGACTATTATCTGGTAATAAAATACGGCAATGTGAACATATTAATTTACTGACGAGGTGTGGAAAGATGAGCAGGTCTTCCTCCACAAAAAAGGAAAGACAATATACATTGAAAAATAAATTAGATGAAGATCCGTTTCTTACAGACGAAGAGCTGGCTGAAATTTTTGGCGTAAGTGTTCCTACTATAAGACTTGACAGGCTTGAACTAGGGATTCCGGAGCTAAGAGAGAGGATTAAGACTGTAGCTGAAAAGAATTACAATAAGGTCAAATCTCTCAACAGCAAGGAAATTGTTGGAGAGCTGCTCGAATTAAATTTAAACAAAAGCGGTATATCTATACTTGAGACCAATAGTACCATGGCTTTTGAAAAGACAAAAATTGTAAGAGGCCATTTTATATACTCATTAGCTGAATCGCTTGCAATAGCTGTAATTGATGCAAAAGTTGCTTTAGTAGGTGTCGCAAATATAAAATATAAAACACCTGTGTATGCGGGAAATAAGCTTCTGGCAAGAGCTGAAGTCAAAAGGGTGAGAGAAAGGAACTATATTGTCTGGGTCAGAATTACAGAAAGGCAAAACAAAGTATTCAGGGGTAAATTTATTTTAGTTTCACTTGAAAAGTAGCTGAAAAAATAGTATTTTTATATTACATTAAATTGCTCTGTAAAAAATATCTATCCGGGAGTGAATACTTTGAGAATTTTGGTTGATGCGATGGGTGGCGATAATGCTCCAGATGCTATAGTTAATGGTTGTATAGATGCTGTAAAAAGTCAAAGTGGATTTGACATTGTTCTAATAGGTGATGAGACTCGGATAACTAAGATACTTGATTCCAGGAGATTCAGCAATCCCAGAATTCAGGTGATACATGCTAAAGAAGTAATTACTAATGAAGATATACCTACTCGGGCGATTAGATTCAAAAAAAATTCATCCATGGTTGTTGGATTTAATATGTTAAAACAAAAAGAAGGCGACGTTTTAATTTCCGCAGGAAATTCAGGAGCTCTTCTTACGGGAGCGTTATTGATTCTTGGAAGGCTAAAGGGTGTAGAAAGGCCGGCTTTAGGAGCACTTATACCAACTAAAAAGGGAAAGGCATTATTGATTGATGCAGGATTAAACTCTACATGTAAGCCTATTAATTACATGCAGTTTGGAATTTTGGGTTCTGTTTACTATAAGGAGCTTTATGGTATCGAAAATCCAACTGTCGGACTGGTAAATATGGGTACAGAAGCTAAGAAGGGTACACAAGTTCTCAAAGATGCATATGAGCTTTTATCAAGTTCAAAACTAAACTTTATCGGAAATGTAGAAGGAAGAGACATACCGGAAGGAAATGTTGACATTACTGTTTGCGATGGTTATGTTGGAAATGTGCTTCTTAAATTCCTTGAAGGTGCTGGTTCATTCTTTATGGCTTTTCTTAAAGGGATGTTTAAAAGAACAATCTTTTCAAAGCTTTCTCTACTGTTTGTAATGAGGGACCTGAAAGAGTTTAAAAAGCAGATTGATGTTGACGTGGATGGAGGTGCGCCAATACTGGGAGTCAATGGATTGGTAATCAAAAGTCACGGAAATTCCAATGCTAAGACAATAAAACATGTAGTATTAAAAGCAAATAATTTGGTTAAAAATTCTCTTATGGAAAAAATACAAAGAAGTCTAAACAACATGGAGGCTGGAAATATTGAATAATTTAGCTCAGGGAATCGGGATTCTGGGATTAGGTAGTGCCATTCCGGAGAAGGTACTTACCAATTTTGATTTGGAAAAAATGGTGGATACTTCTGATGAATGGATAATAAAAAGGACGGGAATATCCGAGAGAAGAATTCTTGAAAAAGAAACACCTGCATATGTTCTTGGTGTTGAAGCTGCAAAGAAAGCCATTGACGATGCCGGGTTAAAACCAGAAGAAATTGACTTGATAATAGTTACCACTTCCTGTCCAGATTATCTTTCTCCTTCAATAGCGTGTATTATTCAAAAAGAAATTAAAGCAGTCAATTCAGCAGCTTTTGATTTAAATGCCGCATGTTCCGGATTTATATATGGAATTACTACAGCAAAACAGTTCATCGCAACCGGTTATTATAAAAATGTTTTGATAGTTGCATGTGAAGGACTATCAAAGGTAGTGGATTGGAAGGACCGCAATACCTGCGTTCTTTTTGGTGATGGAGCCGGTGCAGTTGTTCTCGGAGCTGTTGAAAAGGAATATGGAATAATAAACACGGAAATTGGTGCTGATGGAAGCATGGGGCACTTTATAACAATACCATGCTGTCATCTTAGTGATGAAGATAAGAAAAACCGTCCCCATGAAAATAAAATGGTACTATGGATGGATGGAGGTGAAGTTTTTAAGTTTGCAGTAAGAATAATGGCTCATGCTGTGGAAAAGGTTTTACGTAAATGTAATATTACAATGGACGACATAGGGCTCATAGTACCTCACCAGGCTAATATCAGAATAATGGAAGGGGCTGCAAAAAAGATGGGGATTTCCATGGAAAAAATTTATTCCAATGTACATAAATATGGGAACACATCTTCGGCATCAATTCCTGTAGCTCTCACCGAAGCCTGGAAGAGCGGTAAGATATCTAAAGGTGATTACATTGTACTTGTTGGTTTTGGCGGAGGTCTTACATGGGCTTCGGCACTTGTAAAATGGAACAGATAATTAAAACAGATAAACGCTTAATTTACGAAGTTATTAAATGATTTATAATAATTTAATTTATGTTAAGTGATTTAAGTTAAAAAATATATCTATGTTAACTTGTTTTGGTGGAACTCCTGCTATCGAAATGCTGGCACAACAAGTTAGGCTACTACATTATTAAAAGATTTGGAGGGTTTCTATGTCAAAAATAGCTTTTATTTTTCCCGGGCAAGGTGCTCAATATGTCGGAATGGGAAAGCAAATAGCGGAAGCTTACCCTAAAGCGAATGAGGTCTTTGAGCAAGCATCGGAAGCCGTTGGTTACGACATGAAGAAACTTGTATTTGAAAGTGATGACGAAACTCTTAAGATAACTGAGAACACACAACCAGCAATATTTACAGCGAGTATGGCATGTATGCAGCCACTTCTTGAAAGTGGTATCAAGCCGGATGTTGCAGCCGGACTAAGTCTTGGCGAATACGGTGCTCATGTTGCCGCCGGCACAATTTCTCTTATGGATGCTGCTGCTGTACTTAAAAAGAGGGGCAAATACATGCAGGAGGCTGTACCCTTGGGTGTTGGCATGATGGCTGCAATAATTGGACTTCAGGACAATGATGTGATTGAATGCTGTGATGATGCTGCATCATATGGGATAGTAGATCCAGTGAATTTCAACTGTCCCGGGCAGATTGTTATTGCCGGTGAAGTAAAAGCAGTTGAGAAGGCAATGGAACTTTGCAAAGCAAAAGGTGCGAAACGTGCTCTTCCTCTCGCAGTAAGTGCGCCCTTCCACTGCAGATTACTCAAACCAGCAGGTGAGAAATTGGCACTGGAGCTTGAAAAAATTAAATTTAATGAAATGAATTTGCCTGTCGTAGCAAATGTAAACGCCGAATACGTCACTGACAGTTCCATAGTAAAAGACCTTCTTATAAAACAGGTATCAAGTCCTGTATTGTGGGAAAAATCCGTAAGGAAAATGATTGATAACGGAATAGATACATTTGTAGAAATCGGACCAGGAAAAACATTAAGTGGATTTGTGAAAAAGATTAGCAGGGAAGTCAAAACTTATAACGTTGAGGATTTGAATTCTCTAAACGAAACATTGGCAGCTTTGGCATAACTTTTATCACTAAAAACTACTCCATAAGAAAGGGATGTATAATATGCAATTAAAGGGGAAAACTGCTGTTGTGACCGGTTCTGGAAGAGGCCTTGGAAAGGCTATAGCTAAAAAGCTTGCCATGATGGGAGCAAATATTGTTCTCAACGATATACCCAACTCAGATTCAATTGACCAGACAGCAGAAGAATTCAAGGCTGAAGGTTTCAACGTAATTGTAACAAAGGGAGACGTCAGAAATCCTGATGACGTTGAAGATATGGTAAATAAAGCTGTTGAAGCCTTTGGACGTATTGATATTCTTGTAAACAATGCCGGAATAACAAGGGATACCCTTATGCTTAGAATGACGGAAAAAGACTGGGATGACGTCCTTGATATAAATCTTAAAGGTGCATTTTTGTGTACAAGGGCTGTAGCAAAGATAATGATGAAGCAAAAAAGCGGCAAAATAATAAATATTTCCTCAGTCGCCGGAGTAATGGGAAACCCGGGACAGGCAAATTATTCCGCTTCAAAAGCCGGTCTTATAGGTCTTACAAAATCTACAGCTAAAGAATTGGCATCCAGGAATATAACATGTAATGCTGTTGCACCAGGTTTAATAAAGAGTAACATGACTGATGTGCTTCCGGATAAAGTAAAGGAAACCTATTTAAAGAGTATTCCGCTGAACAGGTTTGGGACACCTGAAGATGTGGCTAATGTTGTAGGTTTTCTCGCGTCTGAAGATTCAGATTATATAAATGGTCAGGTAATACATATTGACGGAGGACTAGTTATGTAATAATATCTAAATGTAGAAGATAAAAAGCTTTTATATTTAGAGTTTATGGACAGTGTATAACGCTGTTCCATAGATGCAACTTTTTTAAAACAATTATGAAATGGACAGATACAGATTGTATTATCAATCATCGGTCCGTTAAGTAATTAAAGTAATTAAATTCCTCTTTGAGGGGAGGTGAGTAAATGGTATTTGAAAAGGTGAAAAAAATTATTGTTGACCAGTTGGGGGTTGATGAAGACGATGTTACAATGGAAGCATCATTCATCGACGATCTTGGTGCAGACTCACTGGACATCGTTGAATTAATAATGGCTCTCGAAGAGGAATTCGACCTCGAAATTCCTGACAGTGAAGCCGAAAAAATTACAACCGTTGGAGATGCGGTTGAGTACATTAAAAATAATTCATAAAAAAAGTCCCATTAACGGGACTTTTTTTTAAAATTGTAAAAATCTTATATTGCCATATATAGCATAATTATAATAAAATGACATCAAATAATTGAATCATATACTTAATACAGGGGGATAACTATGAAAAGGCGAGTAGTAATAACCGGCATGGGAGCTGTAACATCTCTGGGAATTGGTGTAGATGAATTCTGGAATTCAATAAAGTCGGGAAAGTCTGGCATAAGTACCGTAACGAGATTTGATGTAACAGATCTTCCTACAAAGGTTGCTTCCGAAGTAAAGAATTTTGAACCCACTGATTTTATAGATAAAAAAGATGCAAGAAGAATGGACAGATACAACCATTTTGCTATGGCTGCAACTAAAATGGCTATAGAAAATTCACGCCTTGATGTGGAAAGTATTGACAAGGACAGATTTGGCGTCCTTATTGGTTCAGGAATCGGGGGAATTCAGACACTTGAGGAACAGCATCAGATTCTTCTAAGCAAGGGACACAAAAAAGTAAGTCCGTTCTTTATTCCAATGATGATAGCAAATATGGCCACTGGCCGAATAGCAATTGAGTATGGTGCAAGAGGCTTTAACAGTTGCGTAGTTACGGCTTGTGCAACAGGTACAAATGCAATAGGAGATGCACTTAGAGTAATTCAGAGAGGCGATGCAGATGTAATGATTACAGGAGGTACTGAAGCTCCTATTACACCTCTTGCCTTCGCAGGATTCTGTTCTATGGGAGCTATGTCGACCAAGGAAGATCCATCTATTGCAAGCAGACCTTTTGATGCAGAAAGAGACGGATTTGTAATGGGTGAAGGCGCAGGAATACTTATTATTGAAGAATTGGAACACGCTCTTAAAAGAGGTGCTGAAATAATTGCAGAGATAGTTGGTTATGGATGCACAAATGATGCTTTCCATATAACAGCTCCTGCAGAAAATGGTGAAGGCGCTGCAAAATCCATGCAATTAGCTCTGAACGACGCAAATATTACACCTGAACAGGTTGGCTATATAAATGCACATGGTACATCAACAGATCTGAATGACAAAAATGAAACTACGGCGATAAAAACTGTTTTCGGAGAACATGCATATAAATTGGCAGTAAGCTCCACAAAATCTATGATAGGCCATCTGCTCGGTGCAGCAGGCGCCGTTGAAGCAATAGTTACTGCAAAGGCTGTCCAGGAAGGCTTTTTACCGCCAACAATAAATTATAAGACACCTGATCCTGATTGTGATTTGGATTACGTTCCCAATGTTGGAAGAAGCGCTGATGTTGAATATGCACTTAGCAACTCCTTTGGGTTCGGCGGCCATAATGCAGTTCTCGTATTCAAAAAATATAAATAATGTAATATATTAGAGTAATACATTAGAGTAATACATTAGAGGAATACATATTGTTCAGAAAAGTGTATTCTGATTATTTTCTTAGTAAAAACAGGGCGAGGCATAAAGTTGAATGACTTTACTCCTCGCTTTAATGATTAAGAACATAAATTCTGTATATTAAAGTATATGTTACAGATAATTTATAGTAACACACTGCGCTTGTATTGCGTGTAAGATGCCGTATATGGCAGCATATAGTTTAATATATGGAATGGTTAACGGGAGGAGTTATGCATAAGAATGTTAAAGCTCTTTTGAGTAATATTTATAAACTTCAGAAAACCATAGGATATAATTTTAATAATATAGAAACTCTGCTGATGGCATTGACCCATAGCTCTTTTGCAAATGAAAACAGGAATGATGGTTTTGAGAGTAATGAGAGACTGGAGTTTCTCGGTGATTCTGTTTTGAGCCTTGTAATAAGCGAAAACATATTTAAAAAGTATGAGAACCTTTCTGAGGGCGAAATGACAAAGACTAGAGCTAATATTGTCTGTGAAGCGTCCCTGATGAAATGCTCATTAGAAATTGGATTAGGAGAATACCTCCTTCTTGGGAAAGGTGAAGAACTATCAGGTGGACGTAAAAGAGCATCCATACTTTCAGATGCTTTTGAAGCACTTATTGGGGCGATATATGTAGATGGTGGTTTTGAAAGTGCGAAAGCTTTTATTAATAGCAAGATGGAGAATCTGATAATTGATTCCGTCAGAGGTGCCATATTCCATGACTATAAGACTCAGCTTCAGGAAATTGTCCAGAAAAGCGGTGAACATACAGTTTCATATAAAATTCTGAATGAAAAAGGCCCGGATCATAATAAAACCTTTGTTTCCCAGGTGAGCATTAATGACATGGTAGTAGGTACAGGTGAAGGTAAAAGCAAAAAGGAAGCCGAGCAGAACGCAGCAAAAGCTGCGCTTCAAAATTATATAGATATATAGATATAGTTATATAGAATTATTGCAATAAGCAAATAAATCCAATAAACATCTGAAATTAGAGATAACAAATGTAGAAGTTGACGGGTACAAGAGATACAAAAAAGCATAAGAAATAATAAACATCAAGAAATGATAAACATTAAAAGATGAAAACTTTAAGAGATGAAAAACATTATGAGAGAAAAACATACGAAATAATAGACACAAGAGATGATAAACATATGAAAACAAAACACTTTGTAATACCAATTTTTGTTCCTCACAAGGGCTGTCCTTTTGATTGCATATATTGTAATCAAAAAAAAATAAGCGGACAAGTCAAAGAAATAACGGAAGATATTATGCGTTCCACTATAGAGACCCATCTTGCATCAATAGGAGATGGCAGTTTTGTGGAAATAGGTTTTTATGGGGGAAGTTTTACCGGCATAGACAAGGATCAGCAGTTGAAACTTTTGAAAATCGCCAATGAATATATAGACAAAGGAAAAGTTCAGAGTATCAGGCTTTCAACCCGTCCTGATTATATCAATAGTGACATTCTTAACTACTTGAAAGAGTATCGTGTAGAAACTATAGAACTTGGTGTTCAAAGCCTTTCTGAAGATGTTCTGAAAAAAAGCTGCAGGGGTCATAGTGTTAATGATGTAATTACGTCATCACATCATATCAAAGAATATGGCTTTAAATTGGGCATTCAGACAATGATCGGTCTTCCCGGTGACAGCAAACCGAAAGATATATTTACTGCCAAAAAGGTTGTTGAGCTAAAGCCTGATATAGTAAGAATATATCCTACTTTGGTAATAAAAGATACCATGCTCGAAAGAATGTATTACAATAAAGAGTATATTCCTCTGACCATTGATGATGCGGTGGATATATGTGCTGACCTCATTCAGATTTATGAAGAAAACGGCATAATAGTTATAAGAGTAGGACTCCAGCCTACTGAAAACATAAACGAAAATTCTGATGTAGTGGCGGGCCCATTTCATCCTGCTTTAAGACAATTGGTCGAATCAAGAATTTTTCTAAAGAGAATTAATGACTCTATTATTAAAAACAAACTTGAAAAAGAAAAAAGAATAATTATTAATACTGGAGTCAGATATGTTTCAAATGTAATAGGGCAAAAGAAGGCAAACGTGCGTTATTTAAAAGAGAAATATGCATTTGAGGAGATTAAGGTGCGCGGATCTGAAAATCTCGGTAAGGAAATATTAGTGGAAAAAATGCATACTGTTCTTTAAATTTGCTATGATGTGTTTAAGTTATATGTTAAAATTAATAAATATAAAAATTTTACATACTGAGGTGTTGTAATTGTATCTTAAAAAGCTTGAGATACAGGGCTTTAAGTCTTTTGCAGATAAAATATCACTTGAATTCAATTCCGGAATAACATCGGTTGTTGGTCCTAACGGCAGTGGTAAAAGCAATATTGCCGATGCTATTCGATGGGTTTTAGGAGAGCAGAGTATAAAGACCTTGCGAGGAAGCAAAATGGAAGATGTTATATTTGCAGGTACTGAACACCGGAGGCCTCTTGGCTTTGCCGAAGTATCTATAACATTGGATAACTCTTCCGGAAAACTTCCCATTGAATACAGTGAAGTAACTGTTACGAGGAGAGTTTTTCGCTCAGGTGAAAGTGAATACATGATAAATAAAACACCCTGCCGTCTGAAGGATATATATCAGCTCTTTTTTGACACCGGTATAGGAAGGGAAGGTTATTCGGTAATAGGACAGGGCAGAATTGATGAAATTCTCAGCACCAAATCGGAGGACAGAAGAGGTGTCTTTGAAGAAGCGTCAGGGATAATGAAATATAAAACAAGAAAGCTTGAAGCCGAAAAGAAACTTGAATTAACAAAACAAAACCTGCTCAGGATAAACGATATAATTAATGAACTGGAGAATCAGCTTGAACCACTGAAAGTTCAATCTGAAGTTGCGAAAAAATATCTGCGTTTAAAGGAAGAACTTAAAGAACTGGAAATCAATGTCTGTCTTAACAACATAGACAAGCTGAGAGAAAAGCTCAAGGATATTGAGGAACTTTATACTACAGCAAAAGAAAATGTAGATTCTGAGACCTCACACCTTGAAACGATAACAACTGAAAATGGTAAAAAAACCGAGCTTCTTAAAGCTTATGACGAACGACTTAATGCTTTAAGACAGGAATACTACAACATTGAAGGAAATCTTGAAAGGTGCCAGTCGGAAATAAGAATTAATGAGGAAAAGTTATCCGGCCTCAAACAGAATATAGACAGGATAGACAGTGAAGTCAGAGAATTGGAGCAAAAGAAGGAAGAACTGGCAAAGGATAGACAATCAAAACAGGGAAAACTGGAATATTTGAATAAACAGTATGAGGTTTATGCCAACAAACTCTCAGATTATGAGAAACAGCTGGAAGAGGTAATGTCTACATTAAGTGAAAGTGAGAGAGAAATTGAAAACCTCAAGATAGCTGTAATGGATAAACTTGATTTATTATCCGATAAAAAGACTCAGATAAATTCAATAAAAACCCATATTGAAGGAATTGAGAAAAGACAAAAAAGTATTGACAATGAGTTGTTTCAGATTTCACTGGAATCTGACCGCGAAAAGTTAAAAAAAGAGGAGCTCACTGCAAGTATACAGGATTTCAGAGAATCTCTGATAAGCATAAAAGCAGATATAGAGAAAAATAAGAAAAGAAAAGACGAGCTTGAATCAAAACTTGATGAATATCGTAAAAAACAAAATGGACTGAAGACATCTTTTCAGGTAAAAAATTCAAGACACAAGATGCTCAAGGAGATGGAGAGAAACCTTGAGGGATACAGCCGTACGGTTAAGGAATTTCTTCATGCCTGCGATAATTCACCTGAGTTATCTGCAGGAATTCACGGTGCTCTTGCGCAGCTGATAGAAGTTGAAAAAAGATTTGAGACTGCTATTGAAATGTCTCTGGGAAGTGCACTGCAAAATATAGTAACAGATCGTGAAGAAGATGCAAAGAAAGCTATTGAGTACCTGAAAAGAAGAAATCTGGGCAGAGCAACTTTTTTACCCATATCAGCAATCAAAGGAAAAAGCCTGGATCAAAATACACTGGATAGGATCAGAAATTCAGAGGGCTATTGCGGCGTTGCGTCCGATCTTGTAAAATGTGAAGAAAAGTACAGGCAGATTATAATGAACCTTCTGGGCAGGGTTATTGTAGTTGACAATATGGATTCCGCAATAAAAATGTCAAGAAGATTCAATTATAGTTTCAGGATAGTCACATTAGACGGGGACATATTCAACGCCGGAGGGTCAATAACAGGAGGAAGCAGAGAGGGAAGAAATATAAGCCTTCTCAGCAGAAGCAGAGAAATTCAGGAACTTGAAGAGCAAATTCAAAAAATTTTGCAGGATGAATCATTACTTGAAAAAGAAATAAATGAACTTATTGAAAAAATAACAGTTATTGACGAAGAAATAACTCATATGGAAAATGAGTATAAGAACTCAGAATTGTCCCTGATACGTGATGAGAGTCATTTAGCCCAAATTGATGAAAATATATTAAAATATACCGCCAGAATGGACATGCTTAGGCAGGAAAAGGAGCAACTCTCCAGGCGAAAGAAAGAAACTGAAAGAGAACAGGAAAAATATAAAGCTGAACTGGCTCAAATTGAAAACGAGATAAATGAGACGAAAAGGATAATTGCCCGGTACCAGGAGAAACAAAAAGAAAACCAGACTGTAAGGGATTCGCTTTACAACGATATCACCGGTTTTAAAATATCTGTTAATTCAATCCTTGAAAGTTTAAACAGTGTGCGGGAAAGCCTTGAAAAGATTGAATCAGAGTCTGTAGCTCTTGAAAAGAGCATGAAAAGACGGGAAGTGGAAAAAGACAAAAATGCAGAAGAGATGAGCTCCATAATGGAGAAAAATGAAGGTATAAGGCTGACAATTAAAAGGCATCAACAGGAGAAGGATGGCAAAACCTTTGAACTGGATAGGATAAATGAAGAGAAAAAGGTACTGGAAGAAGAAATATATGATATTGTTAATAAAATAAATGAAATAAATAAAAATATATTATTGATGCAGGAAGAGCTCAGCAGGCTTGAGATCCGCAAATCAAAAGTGGAAAGCGATATAGAAGCAATTCAAAACAAAATGTGGGATGAATATGAGCTTACTTATACCAACGCTCTTCCCCTGAGGAAAGATATCGGAGCCATGTCATCAGCTCAGAAGAGAATTGATGAGTTAAAAAACCAGATACGTGAGCTTGGAAATGTAAATGTATCATCTATAGATGAGTATATAAAAACAAAAGAAAGATTTGAATTTATGTCAGCCCAAAGGGATGATATGGAGCAGGCAAAAGAGAAACTCCGCAAGATGATTTCAGAGATTACCTCTGTAATGAAAAAACAGTTTATTGAGCAGTTTGAACTGATTAATAAAAACTTTGATATAGTATTTAAAGAGCTCTTTGATGGCGGACGGGCAAGCCTTAAGCTAACAGATGAGGAAAACGTTTTGGAAAGCGGTATTGAAATTCATGTACAGCCTCCAGGCAAGAAGCTTCAGAACATGGCGCTGCTTTCAGGTGGGGAAAGAGCATTTACTGCAATTGCGCTCTTATTTGCAATATTGAGACTCAGGCCTTCTCCGTTTTGTGTCCTGGATGAGATTGAAGCAGCACTGGATGATGCAAATGTCAGCAGATTTGCGGATTATTTGCACAAGCTTTCAAGCAGCACCCAGTTCATAGTTATAACTCACCGAAAAGGTACCATGGAAGCTTCCGACATGCTCTATGGCGTAACAATGCAGGAAAGAGGAATTTCAAAAATTGTATCAATGAATTTGAAGGAAGACAAAGCTGTGTAAGGAGGATTATATATGGGTTTTTTTGATAAACTTAAGGAAGGACTATTAAAGACAAGAAAAGGAATAACGGAAAGAATTGACCAGGTGCTCGTTTCATTTGGCAAAATAGATGAAGAACTTTTTGAGGAACTTGAGGAAATCCTTATTACTTCTGATGTAGGAATTGAAACTACCGGAAAGATAATTGAAGGCTTGAAGAAGTCAGTAAAGGAAAAAAAGGTAACAAAACCGGAAGAAGTAAAATCACTGTTAAAGGAACAGTTGAAGGATATATTGAGAGATAATTCAGAAAACAAGGATATGTTTTTCAAAACGCCGCTGGTAATTATGATAATAGGTGTCAATGGGGTGGGAAAAACCACTTCTATCGGGAAAATTGCAAATATATTCAAAAATGAGGGCAAAAAAGTTATCCTCGCTGCCGGTGACACTTTCAGGGCGGCTGCCATAGACCAGCTTGAAGTATGGGCTAACAGGGTCGGGGTTGAAATTATAAAACATGCTGAAGGTTCAGATCCTGCAGCTGTCATTTATGATGCGGTGCAAGCTGCAAAAGCAAGAAAGGCTGACGTATTAATATGTGATACGGCCGGAAGACTCCACACAAAGAAAAACCTTATGGAAGAACTTAAAAAGGTCTCAAGAGTCCTTGAAAGAGAAATTCCTGATGTAAGAAAAGAAACATTGCTGGTACTTGATGCAACTACAGGGCAAAATGCAGTTTCCCAGGCTAAAACTTTTAGCGAAAGCTGTGATGTAACAGGTATTGTTCTCACAAAACTTGATGGTACAGCCAAAGGTGGTATTGTTTTAGCCATAAAATCAGAACTGAATATTCCCGTAAAACTTGTAGGGGTCGGAGAGAAAACAGATGATATGCAGTTATTTGATGCTGATGAATTTGTAGAAGCACTCTTTGCATAGCTATAATAGCATGTTGTGCCGGTATTTCGACGACAGGAGCTCCAATCTGGAGTTCCAAGCAGCAAGAGTTCCAATCTGGAGTTCCTGGCTTAAGAGCTATTAAGCCCGTTACGGTGCGAATTAATTCGCTTGTGCTAAAGGATACTTCATTTGGCTCTAAAGCTCACCACAATACTATTTTATAACCTGGCACAACAAGTTAAATAATGGTTTACTGAACGCTCAGAAGTGCTTTTTATTGAGAATTTATCCTGATGCGAAAAAATCGGATAAATTTCTCTTGACAATATAACTCCTGTTAAATTAAAATTAGGTGTAAAGTAAAATTGCTTTACACAAGTGGTGGGCTTTATGGAGGAAATTTATGAAATAACCCTATTGCTTGATTTTTATGGACAGCTGTTAACTGAAAAAGAATATGTTATGTTGGATTTACACTACAACAATGATTTTTCTCTCAGTGAAATTGCTGAAAATATGAATATAAGCAGACAGGGTGTTTATGATAATATACGCCGCGGGAAGAAAAATCTCGCAGAGTTGGAGAACAAGCTCGGCCTGGTTAGGAAATTTTCAGAACAGAAAAAAGTGATGAAAGGTATACTCCAGGAGTTAAAACAATTTGACTGCTCTAAATTGGAAAGCAAGGATAAAGCCAGGCTGAAAAATATATATGAAAACCTCGAATTACTAATAGAAAAATTATAATACTAAAAAATATTGCAGGTATTATAATGGGGTATTATGGCTTAAATTCTCCAATCAGGACTTATAGAAATACTTATAGTAATTAGAGGTTATAGTAGTTAAGGAATACAGCAATTAAGGATTATAATAATTAAGAATTTTATTAATATAAATTAATACTTGCAGTAATTAAAACTGATAATAATTAAGACTTATAGTAATTTAAAATTAAGGCTTATAGTAATTAATACTGATAGTAGTTAAGGTTGATAGTAATAAAAGGAGTATACGAGAATGTCTCTTTTTGAAGGTTTATCAGGAAAACTTCAGGAAACGATTCAAAAGATGCGGGGTAAGGCAAGGGTTACTGAAAAAGATGTAAAGGAAATGATGAGAGAGATTAAGCTTGCCCTGCTTGAAGCCGATGTCAACTTTAAAGTCGTTAAGGACTTTATAAATAAAGTATCTGAAAGAGCTGTCGGACAGGATGTTATGGAGAGTCTTACTCCGGGACAGCAGGTTATAAAGATTGTGCATGAGGAATTAATCGAGCTTATGGGAAAAGTGCCAAGCAAGGCCACTTTCTCACCAAAGCCGCCTACAGTGTATATGATGGTAGGCCTGCAGGGCTCCGGTAAGACAACTACTTCAGGAAAAATTGCAAATCTCATGCGGAAGCAAGGGAAAAATCCTTTGCTTGTTGCATGCGATGTTTACAGGCCTGCCGCTATAAAACAGCTTCAGGTAGTTGGAAACCAGCTTAATATCCCTGTTTTTTCAGCAGGAGATAAAATCAGCCCCGTTGATATAGCCAAGGCAGCGCTGGAACATGCAGTAAAAATGCAGTATGACCTGGTTATTATCGATACTGCCGGGAGACTTCACATAGATGAAGAGTTAATGGATGAGTTGAGTTATATAAAGAAGGCTGTTCACCCACAGGAAATTCTTCTGGTGGTAGACGCCATGACTGGACAGGACGCCGTAAATGTAGCACAGAGCTTTAATGAAAAACTCGGCATAGACGGCATTATCCTCACAAAACTCGATGGTGATACAAGGGGTGGAGCAGCGCTTTCTGTAAAAGCTGTTACCGGAAAACCAATTAAATATGCTGGTATAGGTGAAAAGTTAAGTGATCTTGAACCCTTTTATCCTGATAGAATGGCTTCCAGAATACTTGGAATGGGAGATGTTCTTAGCCTCATTGAGAAAGCACAGGAGGCATTAGATGAAAAAAAGGCCCTTGAAATGGAAAAAAGGCTTCTCTCTCAGCAATTTACTTTTGACGACTTTTTGGAGCAGCTGCAGCAGCTGAAAAAAATGGGGCCGCTAAATCAACTTATTGGAATGATTCCTGGCTTAAATGCGAAAGCTCTGAAAAATATTGACATTGACGAAAAGAAAATGGTACATGTAGAAGCAATAATAAAGTCAATGACTAAACAAGAAAGAATGGATCCGTCAATAATTAACGGAAGCAGAAGGAAAAGAATTGCTGCAGGAAGTGGGACTTCCATACAGGAAGTTAATAAGCTCCTCAGAGATTTCGCTGAAATGAAAAAAATGGTCAAGATGATGACTGATATGGGTAAGCGTGGCAAAAAAGGCTTCGGAAAGCTCCGTATGCCTTTCTAATAAAAAGCATTAATTATATTTTACTAGTGCTATTTAACAAGTGAAGTGCTTAGTTTTATTGTTTTTCATATTGCAAGGAGGTGACAAAAATGGCAGTAAAGATTAGATTAAAGAGAATGGGTGCAAAGAAAAAACCTTTTTATCGTGTGGTTGTTGCCGATTCAAGGTATCCCCGTGATGGAAGATTTATAGAAGAAATTGGCACTTATAACCCTACAACTGATCCTGCTCACGTGAATATTGATGCTGAAAAGGCTTCAAAGTGGCTTAAAAACGGAGCACAACCGACTGATACCGTCAGGTCGTTATTAAAGAAAACAGGAGTAATTCAGTAATTTAAGAATAATATATTTGAGAAAGACATTATTATGTTATTCCCTGGAGGTAGAATGATGAAAGAACTTCTGGAAATAATTGCAAAATCTTTAGTAGACTACCCTGAAAGTGTTGTTGTAAATGAAATTGAAGGAGAGCAATCTCTGATACTTGAACTTAAAGTTGCAAAAGAAGATATGGGAAAAGTCATTGGAAAGCAGGGTAGAATTGCAAAAGCAATAAGGACTGTAATAAAAGCCGCTGCTGTCAAAGAAAACAAAAGAGTAGTGGTTGAAATATTACAGTAAAGATAAAATAATTTTGAAATGTTAGGGGACGGTATTCGTCCCCGTTTTGTTTAATTCAAGGTGGTGAAAATCGGGTGCATCAGTATCTTGAAATTGGTAAAATTATAAATACTCACGGGGTGAGGGGAGAGGTAAAAGTAATTCCGCTTACCGATAATATTGAAAGATTTAATGACCTTGAATGGGTATTTATTGACAGGTCTGGGAATCTTGAAAAACATAATGTGCTAAGCGTCAAATATATCCGTGACCTTGTAATTCTTAAACTTGAAGGTATTAACAATATGAACGAAGCTGAAACATTAAAGGGATTATTTCTTTTGGTTGACAGGGAAAATGCCGTTAAACTACCTGAGAATACCTACTTTATCTGTGATATAAAGGGATGCGAAGTGTTTGAAGAAAACGGAAACACGCTTGGTATAGTAGAAGATGTACTTCAAACCGGCAGTAATGATGTATATGTTGTAAAAGGCCATGATGGAAAGGAAATTTTGATACCCGCCTTAAAAAGTGTAGTTATGAAAGTGTTGATTGAAGAGAAAAAAATATTTGTCAAAATTCCAGAGGGACTGATAGACGATGAGGTTTGACATACTTACAATATTTCCCGGGATATTTGATGCAGTTCTCGGTGAAAGTATAATTGGAAGAGCCCGCAGTGAGGGAATAGTTGAAATAAATACAGTTGATATCAGAAGCTTTTCTAAAGATAAGCATAAAAAAACTGATGATTACCCTTACGGTGGCGGCAATGGCATGGTTATGATGGCACAG
>ENA-UPAD01001440-UPAD01001440.1-bioreactor-metagenome-genome-assembly--contig:-NODE-1440-length-24502-cov-618.318526_pt1 | contig 24502 bp, 21 predicted proteins | sample MGYA00238179_ERZ772710 | MGnify/ENA primary metagenome ERZ772710 (study PRJEB29004, sample SAMN07631245) | bioreactor metagenome | isolation source: Switchgrass digestor | place: USA: Dartmouth...
TGATTTGAGTCACTTCTTTTTTATCATGTTTGGGCAATTAATTTTACAACTTACTCGATTTCATCGTTTCGGAACCTTTCCATACGTTTTGCTATGATTTTCTTATATAATAATGAAGATAAAATATGGACCGCTTTTCCGATGTTGATATCTGAAGTGACAGGCTGTGGATAAATGAAGATTTTTTATTCTATTTGTGGATAACTAGACCATTTCTTAATTGAATATTGCCCGAAAGTCTGATATATTATTTATGCTCAATAATGATGATCACGTGATTTCCATTTTTGACCGCTGTCATATAACAATACCTTGGAGGAAACATCATGAACTTGTCGTTATCCGGCATTTGGCCCAGAGTGCTCGATCTTTTGAAAAATGAATTGACTGAAATCAGTTTCAATACCTGGATAAACACCATAGAACCTATATCTTTGAGTTCAGACACCATCACGCTTGGAGTCCCTTCGGATTTCAACAAGGGAATACTTGAATCAAGATATCTTACGCTTATATCAAATGCCGTCAGACAGGTGGCATTGAAAGAATATACGATAAAGATAACCGTTCCGTCACAGGAATCGGCATCAAAAGCAAAGACGCAGCCTGAAACGAACGTAAACGAAGATATTTACAATTCAGTCCTTAACCCAAAATACACTTTCGACACTTTTGTCATAGGCAACGGGAACAGGCTGGCCCATGCGGCTGCAGTCGCAGTTGCGGAAGCTCCGGCACAGGCATACAACCCGCTGTTCCTTTACGGCGGCGTCGGACTCGGCAAAACGCATCTGATGCATGCCATCGGCCATTACATATTGAGCCAGTATCCTCATATGAAGGTCTTGTATGTTTCTTCCGAGAAATTTACCAACGATCTGATAAACGCCATAAAGGACGATACGAATGAAGAATTCCGGAGCAAATACAGGAACATGGATGTTCTCCTCATAGACGACATCCAGTTCATCGGAGGAAAAGAGAGGACCCAGGAGGAATTCTTCCATACTTTCAATGCGTTGTATGAAGCAAATAAGCAAATAATCATTTCAAGCGACCGTCCGCCAAAAGAGATCACAACCTTGGAGGACAGGCTCCGCTCCAGGTTTGAATGGGGCCTCACTGCGGACATCCAGTCGCCGGATTTTGAAACGAGGATCGCGATACTGAAGAAAAAAGCGCAGCTGGAGAATATCTCGATACCCGACGATGTACTGGCATTCATCGCGGACAAAGTCGTATCCAATATACGTGAACTGGAGGGCGCGCTGAACAGGGTGATCGCTTACTCATCGCTCACAGACACCGAGATTTCCGTCGACCTGTGCGCAGAGGCGCTGAAAGAAATACTTGCCGCTTCAAATAACAAGGTAATTGATACAAACCACATTATAGAATCAGTATCCAGATACTTTGATGTCAGGATGGAAGAAATCCTGTCCCAGAAGAGGAACAGGAACATATCCTATCCCAGGCAGATCGCCATGTATCTGTGCAGGGACATAATGGGGCTTTCGCTTCCCAAAATAGGGGAAGAATTCGGCGGTAGGGATCACACCACCGTAATACATGCAATACAGAAAATAGAAGAAGATATACAGCTGAATCCTGAAATCAAACGTACAGTGGAAGAGTTGAAAAGGAATATTACCGGAAAATAACCATTATCCCCAAAAACTGTTGATATGGGGATAAGTTGCTGTTGGTAATATGTTGATATCCCGGATCGGATTTTTAACATCAACTTTAAGCAACAAATTATCAACATCGGAATCAACAGACGAAAACCTGGTATTTCACGGGCTTGTACCAGTTATTCACCAAATCAACAGCACTTACTATTATTACTGTTTGTTATATAGAAATTAGATAAAGAATACGGAGGTCATTCAGATGAAAATAGTTTGCTCAAAAGAAAAACTTCTCGAAGGGATAAACATAGTACAGAAAGCGGTGTCTGCCAAAACAACGCTGCCTATACTTGAAGGGATCCTGATCGAAGCCGGTGAAAATGTGAAGCTTACATCCAACGACCTGGAAATAGGAATAGAATGCATTATCGAAGCAGACGTAAGGGAAGCAGGAGCAATCGTTCTCAATGCCCGGATGTTCGGTGAAATCATAAGAAAATTCCCGGATGCAGAGGTATTGATAGAAGTAAAAGAAAACAACAATGTTCTGATAGAATGCGAAAATTCGACGTTTAAAATAAGGGGACTTGATGCGGAAGGTTTTCCTGCACTTCCGACACTGGAAAAGAAAGACGGAATAAAGATAAGCCAGAGAATGCTGAAGGATATGATAAGGCAGACCATATTTGCAGTAAGTACGGATGAAAACAGGCCAATGCTTACAGGTTCGCTGTTTGAGTATAAAGATGGCAGGTTCACTATCGTTTCGATCGACGGATACAGGCTTGCAATGAGATGTTTCGAACCGGAAAATAACAATGAAACGGAAAATGCCGAAAGAAAGCTTGTTATTCCCGGAAAAACGCTTAATGAGATCGCAAAGATACTGCAGCCGGTCGATGACGATGTATACATATATGCAGCAGGGAACCAGATCCTCTTCGATATGGGAAACTGCATCATGACATCGAGGCTTCTTGAAGGGGAATACCTGAATTATATGAGCATTTTCCCGAAAGATCACGAAACAAAGGTAAGAGTAAATACGAAAGATCTGCTTTCATGTTTTGAAAGAGCTTCCCTGGTGATAACCAGCGAAGAGAGAAGATATCCCGTAAGCCTTGATATAACTGAAGAAAAGATGGTCATCACGGCAAATACTGAAGCAGGAAATGTTAGAGAAGAACTGAAGATAGATATGGAAGGAAAACGGCTTGAGATATCTTTCTACCATAAGTTTTTCATAGAAGCGCTGAGGGTCATAGATAACGAAATGATAGACATTTACTTCACGACAAGCCTTGGGCCATGTACTATAAAGCCGCTGCAGGGTAATGATTTTGCTTATCTGATATTGCCTATTAGAAGGTAAATTGCAGTGGAATAATAAAGGAGAATTGAAAAAGCAGGGAGAAGGAGTTTAGTTGAAGGAAATAAAGATATCGACCGAATATATAGAACTTGAGCAGTTGCTGAAGTTTGCAGGCCTTGTGTATAAAGGTTCGGATGCCAAAATGCTGATCTCTTCCGGGGCGGTCCTGGTCAACGGCCAGGCAGAGCTGCGGAGAGGAAAGAAGTTAAGACCCGGTGATGTCGTGGAATATGGCGGGATTGAATACAGAATCACAGAATAAAATCCGGAAGGCAAGGAGTTTTTATTGAAGGTAAAAAGCATCTGTTTGAAAAATTACAGGAATTACGACAATGCGGAAATAGAATTTGCGGACACATTTAACATAATATACGGGAATAATGCCCAGGGAAAAACCAATATAATCGAAGCGATTTTCCTGTGCGCAAGCGGAAGATCCCACCGTACGCCGAAAGACAATGAACTTCTGAAGTACGGGAGAAATTTCTTTGATATAAAGCTCGAATATTCAAGGGCAGACAGGAATGAACAGATCCATATTGTATACAGCAATGAAGAAAGAAAAAAGATAAGTATAAATGATATACCGCTGAAAAAAATTGGGGGCTTAATGGGGCACCTCAATGCGGTAATATTCTCTCCGGAAGATCTTCTTGTGATAAAGCAGGGCCCTGCGGAAAGAAGACGATTTATCGACATAACGCTGAGCCAGTTAAGACCTTCGTATTTCTTCGATCTTCAGCAATATGCGAAAATCCTTTTGCAGAGAAACAATCTCCTGAAATCGATTTCATTGAATAATGAACTGGCGGACACGCTCGAAGTCTGGGATCATCACCTGGTCAAAACCGGAGCAAGGATAATGAAAGCAAGGAAAGATTTCATCAAAAGACTTGATGTGATGGCGGCTGCAAGGCATGAAAAGCTGACTAACTGCGAAGAAAAACTGAGACTGGAATACGACCCTTCTTTCAAAATAGAGGAAACAGATGAAGAGGAGAAAATAGAAGATGCGTTCAGGCGAAACATAAGGAAGAACAGGGAAAAAGAACTGATGAAAGGCACGACTTTGACAGGTCCGCAAAGAGACGATATAGATATAATATTGAACGGGGAAAGCACCAGGATATATGCTTCACAGGGACAGCAGAGAACGTCGGTGCTTTCGATGAAACTGGCTGAGATAGACATAATAAAAGAAGAAACGGGAGAATATCCTGTTCTTCTGCTGGACGACGTACTGTCAGAGCTTGATGACAGGAGAAAGGAATATTTGCTTGACAGTATCGAGAAAATACAGGCTCTTATTACAAGCACCGACAAAAGGTTTTTTAGCAGAAACAGCGATGGATCAGCATTTTTTCATGTAGAAAACGGGATTATAAAAAGAGAGTGAGATAGGGGAATGAAGGGCAATCATTTGCGAAGAGAGGTTAATTGAGATAAAATGTATTGTGTCTGAAAGAAAACTAAAGGAGGTTGCCATGTTTTTACATATCGGCGGTGATGTGGTAATACCAATAAAAAACGTAATAGCAATTCTGGACATTGAAACATCCACGATATCGAAGGATACCAGGGATTTTCTGAAAACTGCCGAGGAAGAAGGATTCGTAACTGCGATAACAGATGATCTTCCAAGATCGTTCATTATAACCGAGGAAGATAAAAAAAGCAGGATATATCTTTCGCCTATTTCATCGGTAACGCTGCAGAAGAGATCAGGATTCATGACAGATTTCACGAGCGATGAGGATAAACTTTGAGATGAAGCAGTATCCAAAGAATTACGGGAGGAAGAGATGAGCGGAATAAACACTGAAAATCACAATAAATACGATGAAAACCAGATACAGGTACTTGAAGGACTCGAAGCTGTCAGAAAGAGACCGGGGATGTATATAGGCTCCACTTCCCTGAGAGGACTTCACCATCTGGTGTATGAAATCGTTGCAAACAGTATAGATGAAGCTCTTGCAGGAAGGTGCGACAGAATAGAGATCGTTGTCGAGAAGGATAACTCTATCGTAGTTACGGACAACGGAGGCGGTATACCGGTTGGCATCCATCCGAAAATGGGGATACCGACTGTAGAGGTGGTACATACGGTGCTGCATGCCGGAGGGAAATTCGGCGGAGGCGCATACACGGTATCAGGAGGTCTGCATGGAGTAGGAGCTTCCGTTGTCAATGCGCTTTCGGAATTCCTGGAAGTCCAGGTGGCCAGAGACGGAAAAATATACAGGCAGCGCTATGAAAGAGGAAAGACTGTAACACCACTGGAAGTGATAGGAGAAGCGGATCATACCGGTACTCGTACTCATTTTAAACCGGATCCGGAAATATTCGAGGAAACCGAATTTGATTTTGAAGCAATGATAGCAAGATACAGGGAAATGGCATTCCTAAATAAGGGCATCCGCATCATACTTACGGATAACAGGGGCGAAGAGCCTGTAACAAAAGAATTCCACTATGAAGGCGGTATAGTTTCCTATGTTGAGTATATAAACATGGGCAAAGATGTGCTGCACGATGTACCGATTTATTTCGACGGCGAAAAAGACGGTTCTTATTGTGAGATAGCAATGCAGTACAATGACAGGTATGTGGAGAGCATATTCAGTTATGCCAACAATATTTGCACGACTGAAGGCGGAACTCACCTGACTGGATTCAAAACCGCTATCACAAAAGTATTGAACGATTATGCACGAAAATTCAATTATCTTAAGGAAAACGACAAAAACCTGATGGGTGAAGACGTAAGAGAAGGACTTACCGCTATAGTAAGCGTAAAGCTCATCAATCCCCAGTTTGAAGGCCAGACGAAAACGAAACTGGGAAACAGTGATATAAGAAACCTGGTAGAAAACGTAGTAACTGAAAAACTGATGAATTATCTTGAAGAAAATCCGTCAGTTGCAAGAGCGATAATAGAAAAGTGCATTATGGCTTCGAGGGCAAGGGAGGCTGCAAGAAAAGCCAGGGAACTCACAAGGAGAAAGAGCGCTCTCGAAACGACGACGCTTCCCGGAAAACTGGCTGACTGTACTGAGAGGGACCCGTCACTTTGTGAAATCTATATAGTGGAAGGAGATTCTGCGGGCGGTTCAGCAAAACAGGGAAGGGACAGAAAGTTCCAGGCAATACTTCCCCTATGGGGAAAGATGCTGAATGTTGAAAAATCTAGAGTGGACAAGGTAATAGGTAATGATAAGCTAATGCCGGTAATAACCGCATTGGGTGCCGGGATAGGCGAGGAATTCGACTTGTCGAAGCTGAGATATGACAAAGTAATTATAATGGCAGATGCTGATGTTGACGGATCACATATAAGGACATTGTTGCTCACATTCTTTTACAGGTACATGAAACCGCTCGTGGAGAATGGACATGTATATATTGCATTACCGCCGCTTTACAGAGTATATAAGGGAAAAGAAGAATACTATGCTTACAACGAGGCTGAGCTTGAAAGAATACAAAGGGAAAAGAACTGGAAGAAAGAAGAATGCAGCGTGCAGAGGTACAAAGGTCTTGGGGAAATGAGTTCGGAACAGCTATGGAATACGACGATGAACCCGGAAACAAGAAAAATGAAAAGAGTGACGCTGGAAGACGCGGTGGCAGCCGATAAAATATTCACCATATTAATGGGTGACAAGGTCGAACCAAGAAAAGACTTCATACATGAAAATGCAAAGTACGTTACCAACCTGGATATATAAAAGCAATATTGTTCTGGGTGCTGAAAAAAACAAAGGATAAAGCAATGTTTCACGTGAAACATTGCTTTATTTTTATGATGAAGGTAATGTATGAAACTGTTATAATTCAATAACTTAATTTCACTAAATATTTTAAATTTGTTTTGATGCGGTTGTTATCATAAAGACATGTTACTATGGCGAGGCGTAAAAATAAGAGAAAAGATGAGTTTGGTATATAAAAGCTTATAGCCATTATCAAGTAAGATCAATTCCAGCCTGATCATATAAGTTTTGAAAAACTGCTGACGATGTTTCTTTGTAATAAACGAGTTCCCGGTGCATAAAATTAATTGAATGATATTTTGTCAAATTTATTACTATGAGTGATATTTTTAATGTGATATAATTACATGGACCAATTATTTATATCGGGAGTGAATGTTTTGGCCAAGGTGATTGCTATTGCGAACCAAAAGGGAGGAGTCGGCAAAACCACTACTGCTGTGAATCTGAGCGCTTGCCTTGCCTATAAAGGCAAGAAAGTGATGATCATCGATGTGGACCCCCAGGGCAATACTACCAGCGGCCTCGGAGTAGACAAGCAAAACATTGAGAAATCCATTTATGAAGTAATAATAAACGATGAAAACATCGAGAACGCGCTGATGCCAACGATGGTCGGGAATCTTTTCATTTGTCCCTCAAACATCCAGCTGGTAGGGGCGGAGGTGGAACTGGTATCGGTCATATCAAGAGAAACCAGGCTGAAAGTCGCATTACAGGATGTAAAGGAAAAGTATGACTTCATTATCATTGACTGTCCTCCGTCACTGGGACTGCTGACATTAAATGCATTGACCGCGGCTGATACGATTCTGGTACCGATTCAGTGCGAATATTATGCACTTGAAGGACTGAGCCAGCTGATGAACACGGTAAAACTCGTACAGAGGCACCTGAATCCATCACTTGAGGTGGAAGGCGTAGTACTGACCATGTTCGATGCAAGGACAAATCTCTCGATACAGGTAGTTGAAGATGTCAAGAAATATTTCAGGAATAAAGTATACAGGACCATTATCCCCAGGAATGTACGCTTGAGTGAAGCCCCTAGTTTTGGACTGCCGATAATATTGTACGACCCCAAATCCAAAGGAGCGGAATGCTATTTGGATCTTGCCCAGGAAGTGATCGACTATTCGGAGGAGGTAAAGGATAGATGAAAAAAGGCCTTGGAAAGGGACTGGGTGCGCTGTTAGGGACAGAGGAAGTCGAAAATGGCGGCATATTGGAAGTCAGGATAGGCGATGTTGAACCCAATGCCAACCAGCCTCGAAAGACTTTTGATGATGAAAGACTGGCTGCGCTGGCCGAATCAATAAAGCAGCACGGGGTCGTACAGCCGTTGATAGTACAGCAGGACGGGGATACATACAGGATAGTGGCAGGAGAAAGAAGGTGGAGAGCGGCGAGACTGGCCGGACTTGAAACGGTTCCTGTAATAGTCAGGGATCTTTCTGACCGGCAGGTGATGGAAGTAGCGCTCATAGAAAACCTTCAGAGAGAGGATCTGAATCCCATCGAAGAGGCCGAGGCTTACGAAAAGCTGATTTCTGAATTCGGGATGAAACAGGAAGAAGTAGCTTCGATCGTAGGAAAAAGCAGGCCTGCTATTACGAATTCTCTCAGGTTGCTTTCTCTGAACGATGAAATCAAATCCAGGGTCATTTCCGGGGAAATTTCCAGCGGTCACGCAAGGGCATTGCTTTCACTGGACGATGCAAAACTCCGGTTGAAAGCTATGCAGGAAATCATAGACAAAAGCTTAAGCGTAAGGGAAACGGAGAGGCTGATTAAGCAGCTGACGACCCCTAAAAAACAGAAGGCGAAAAAAGTGCCGGATGCCGAGTACCAGGCTATTGAGGAACGGTTCAGAGAAATATTCGGTACAAAGGTACGGATTATGAGCAATAAAAATAACGGCAAAATACTCATCGAGTATTATTCTCCGGAAGAGTTGGACCGGATAATAAACCTGGTTGAAAGAATTTATAAAAACAGTTAAAAACAGCCACGTCACAGAATCGATTTAGAGCCATGATTTAATAACGGGCAATATGATTTCCCATATATGAGATATGACCCGTTAAAACGGAAAACAGAAGCCAATATGGGCAACCATGAAAAAACAAAAATGTTTCACGTGAAACATTGATATAAGATAAAAGAGGGTGCAGAAGGAGAAGGATTTATGAGCATATTCGATTTGCCTTATGAATTGATCGCATTTATCGGATTGAACTTTTTACTTGTACTGATATTGCTTTTTATGAATGCTTCGAACAGGTCGAAAATAAAAAGGCTTAAATCAAAATATGATAAATTCATGAACGGCTTGAGCGGCGCGAGCATGGAAGAAGTGCTTGAAAACTGTATCGACAAACTCAATGAGACCATTGAGAAGAGCAGGGAATTGGAGTACCAGATCAATGCTATTAAAAGGAACATGCATTACTGCGTACAGAAAGTCGGAGTGGTCAGGTACAATGCATTCGATGATGTGGGCAGCGACTTATGCTTCTCGATTGCCCTCCTTGACAATAATGATGATGGCGTAGTGATCAGCAGCCTTTATGCAAGAGACAGTTCGACCACTTATGCCAAGCCGATTTCAAGAGGCAAATCAAAATATGTGCTGTCAGCCGAAGAAATCAAGGCCATCGATATTGCCAGGCAGTCGCGTGTAACAGATATGGAAATAGACGAAGAGTGAGTATCATCTTCCCGATCAGTACAGCATATTAAGATTGGCACTTGTGCGTTGATTTCTTTGTTAGGTATGAGACAGTATATACTTTAGGTTTTATGCTCTGTGAGTGTAGAAGAAACATGCCGGTATCGCCACAAAGTGACAAAAGCACGGTGTTGACAAAGCTACGGGCATATAGTAGAATATACTACGTCGCTTTGTTAAGATACGGAGAGATGGTCGAGCTGGTTTAAGGCACCGGTCTTGAAAACCGGCGTAGTCGTGAGGCTACCGTGAGTTCGAATCTCACTCTCTCCGCCAAAACGACAATAAGAGGCGAAGAATGAGAGGTTTATATCGCCTCTCATAATCGCCTCATAGATAGGCATAAAAAAAATATTGTTTCTTACTGCAGACCTGTGGAGAAGTACCCAAGTAGGCTGAAGGGGACGGTTTGCTAAACCGTTAGTAGGGGCAACTCTAGCCCGGGTTCGAATCCCGGCTTCTCCGCCACACAAGCCGCTTTCAGTTATGGTACTGAAAGCGGCTTTCGCATTTTGATAATGCATGACAGTACGGCGATTTTTAATTTATTTTCTGGCGACTTAAAAATCTTCTTATTGTTTTGCTTTATACTGCAACTCAAATTTTTTGTATCGACTTAGATTTTACGCGGAAAAAACCATATGTGTGCAATTCAGTTGCAAAAAAATTTTAACAAACATATCCATATTAAGAAAACTTTAAGAATTATACCCTACTTATTGTCATCCTTATATGATATAATCATTCTGCCGGTGATTGCTGTGACAGTGCTTTTGGATGCATAACTCAGTGGGAGGTTATAGTTCTGTGGAAGATAAAATAGCTTACGGCCGAAAACTTAATTTTATTGGGATGATAATCTTCATACTCGCATACCTTATTGACAGATTTATCTTTAAAATACCGGATTTACTTTATATCATTATATTGCTGATCGTGATGTATCTTATGTTCGGAGGACTCCTGATCAGGAAAAAAGCAAGGGATAACGAGAAATAAAACACACATATAACTTAAAGTTCAGATGAAGCAGATGTTGAAGTACTGGTTTAACTATTGGCTGAAGTGAAAAATCTCCGGAGTCATAAAAAATATATTTCAGATAATGTGACGGATACACTGAGATATAATATTAGCCATCGGGCGGCTGATCATTACAAAGGTTGCAAGGAGATGATCACCATGGCGGAAGATAATAAAAACGCTAAGACGGATTCCCAGGTGCCGGAACAAAAGCCGAACCTGCCAGGTGAAGCTGCAAATGCAGCGCCGGCGGATATTCAACAGTTTTATAAGAAAGAAGACAAACTGTTCCTTGCAGGGGCATTACTGTTGGGGATATTGTTCACCTGGCTGTTTTATGGCAAAAATCCGGGTGTGTCGGTTCCGCTGTTTGTAACAGCTTTTTATGTGCTGTTTTTTGCCTATGTACGCCCTGTCACTGATAAAAAGGCTGTGTTCGGATGGTTCCTGTGTATTCCGGTCTTAATGATTTCGCTGGCTTTCTCCTTTTTCAGGAATTCCACACTTATGGTGCTCAATATACTTGCACTTCCCTGGCTTATCGCCCTGCAGACAGTTCTGGTCACGGGGACAAATAACTTCAGGTGGTACAGCCCGGGCATCATAGTCGATTTGATTTACTGTTTTTTCGCAAGAGTCATCGTACATGCGGCAAAACCCTTCTTAATGTTTGCATCGATGGTACGCAGCAAAACCGGTGGAGAGAAAAAATCCACAGTGCTGCGGGTCATTACGGGCCTAGTAATCGCTCTTCCCATACTGTTGATATTGCTATTGATTCTCTCCTCAGCCGACATGGTATTCGGAAAGCTTGTGGAAAAACTGCCTGATCTTTTAAACAGTTTGAATTTAGGAAAAGTATTTATAAAGATCTTACTGACACTAATCATTTTTATATGCTCCTTCAGTTATATTTGGAGCCTGAAACACAAGGAGAAGTTCCTGGATATCGATAACGGACTCATATCAGCCAAATCTGCAGATGAAAAAAGGCGCTGGGATCCGGTGGTCCTGGTTACGGTAACAGCCTGTATCGATCTTCTTTATATCTTTTTCGTCATCATACAGTTTGCATACCTGTTCGGCAGATCCGGACTTCCCGAAGGCTTAACGTATTCAGAATATGCGCGCAACGGTTTTTCAGAATTGATACTGGTGTCACTGCTTAATATGGGATGGCTGGTACTGACACTCACATATACGAAAAAGGGAACGCGCGGCCTTTATATCTCGTTCAGGATACTGAACACGTTAACGGTTTGCTGTACGTATGTGATGCTCTTGTCAGCATATTACAGGATGCTGATGTACGAAGAGGCATATGGTTTTACGTTCCTCCGTGTAATGACCCAGGCATTCATGATTTTCCTGTTCGTACTTTTCAGTACGACTCTGGTCAGGGTATGGAATGAGCGCATCCCGCTCCTTAAACCCTATATCGCTGCCGCTGTGATCGCTTTTACTGTCATAAATTATATAAACATAGATGTAATGGTAGCAAGGAAAAATATCGACAGGTATTTTGATACAGGAAAAATTGATATAGACTACTTCAATTCTCTATCAAATGATGCAGTTGCAGAGCTCGTGAGACTTGTCGATGCCGATGATCCCGAAGTTGCGGAAAAGGCTGCCGAAATACTGGCAGACAGGAAAGAACGTATTTATGAACGTACTGACTGGCAATCATTCAATTTGGCGGATCTTCGTGCAAAACGGGCCATTAGCGGGAAATGAGCACACCGTGTCATGCTCCGGCCCAGGTAGCTTACAGAAACATCCGGTTCCGTTCAGGGAACTTACATAATTACCACCGTCCAATTCCGGCAACTTAACTCTAACTTATACAAGTATATCTGTTCAACTTTGACAGCTTATAGCAGGATAATTAACTCAGCCTTGACAGTTTGTTCAGTATCGTGAACAATACTATGGCGATATTTGATATGCTTGAGAGAAATATCTGAGGCTTGTATTTGTTTTTATCAAAACCGGCGCTGTTTTTCTGAGCCTTTTTGATTATAAAAAGGATCTGCATCAATATAGCCAGCGCAGCTACGCATTTCAGCAGGATAGTCTCAAGGTAAAATGAACAGTATATTATGAAAACGATAACGATCATGTGGACGACAATGCTCAGGCCGTCGCCGAATTTGCGTACGTCGATATCGATCAGTTCTTCCAGGTCATCTTCCAGGTCCTCGTCAAGTTCGATCTGCTCGAAACCGTTGAGCATAATAAGGTTGTATATACTTTTGATTGCTGCCAGAGTAACTAATGCCGCCGTCACTGCGAAAAAAATGTCGTGATCCGTTGACAGGGCAATTATCGGAAACGCCAGTACGGCAAGGAATATCAGAACGCTGCCTTTGGATTGCATTTTGTCCCCCTGATAAATACTGTTTATGATCTCCGTGTTTCTGATCATTATACAATAAAAAACATATTCATATATAAATAGTTTAGCACAAAAAGAAATCAGGACAATATAAAATTGGCATATATCAAAGATTATATATGCCAAGAGTTGAAATCAGTTCCCGATATATAGCTGATTACAGGTTTTCCACTGCCCAGGTCACTGATCGGCAGGATGTTCGGCTGCGCCGGTTTTTTCGCCAGTGTCGGATCCGGTACCGGATTGATCCCTGCTGACTGTATCATTATCAGATGTTTCCGGGGTACTCGGAACATCTCCGGGATTTTCCGGAGTATCCGGAACGCTGGCGGATGTCTCCGGCGAGCCGCCGGAAGTGCCGGGGGTTTCGCCTCTGACCGGTTCAGTGCCCGGTTTCTCGTCAACAGCAGGTTTGTCGGCGGTGGCCGGCTGGGTATCCGCCGGAGCAGTTTCAGCCTGTGCCGCAGCTTTAGCCTTGGTGGCCATCTGTGCTGCAAGACCGGGCGTAAGGGTGCCGTCAGGCTGTTTTATCCCTACAAGGAATTCTTCATCACATGGTTTGTAGCTGCTTGTGTGAATTTTCTTCTGGGATATTACTTTGTCACCCATTTTAACTGTTTTATAGGTTTCCACCACAAACCCGTCGGTGCCATACTGGCTTTTCTTCACCGTTCCAACGGGCAGAGAAGGATCATCCACATATTTTGTTTTGTACGGCGTATGGCTCAGAGTTTTTGTGCTGATAACCACGGTTTTTTCGGGAGTTGAATTGGTTCCGAGGAAAACGCAGTTCACCTTGTTGCCTTCGACCCACGAGAGTATTTTGATTGGCCAGCCCGTGTTATTTATAAAGCGCAGGTCAGTTCCGCCGTAGTATGCGGTGGCATCCTGCCCGAGGGGAACATATGTAACTATGAAAGAGTGGTTCCTTCTTTCGACCACTTCAAGGTCTGCAAGCAGTACGGCATTATAGAGCGTGCTTGTTGCCTGACAGATACCCCCGCCTATGCCGTCCTCCACACGGCCGTTTACAAAAACGTGAGCTGACTTGTAACCTGTCTTTTCATTTCTCGGGCCCACTACTTCATTGAAAGAAAATTCTTCACCGGGCATGAGTATATAGTTGTGGTATTTTCCGGCGGCAAGCGCGATATTGTGCATTCTGTTCTTCTCATTCTGCGTCCTGGTTTCAAAAGATGTACTGTACCTTGCTAGTTCGTCCCTGAACAGCATCGATGCCGCTTTCTCCGATGTTATCTCCGGCGTGACGTAGGTGACCGGCAGGGTGGTTTCCATGTTTTCTGTTTTGTTGAGCTCGTCGATTATGCGCTTAAGTTCTTCCCGGTCGATCTGCCTTCCCATTTTGTGGGGAACCAGCGCCAGTTTGCCGTTTTCCATTTTATAATAGGCATTTTCCGGCTCGCTTACTATCTTGTCATACACTTCGCCGGCATCAAACCGGGTCGTTTCGGTTATTATCACATCTGGCCTGATGACTCCGCCTTTTCCCTCTTTTATCATATTTATGACAAGGGATTTGACTTCCGCCTTGTCGACAGCTTCGCCGTGCCTGCCGGACTTTATCACGACGCTGTCGTCGGAAATAAGAAGTATGCCTTCCCTGACCTGCTGGAATGCCATCAGGGCAAAATCATCGACAAAATCGTCGACCCTGCTTTCATCATAGCTTTGGGGAACGTATGTCACAATACCTTTGAAACTGGCCCTTGCGATATCATACAAACGATCGAAAACATTCCCGCTGCGGCCGATGGAAAATGCCTTGTCGGCAGCGGCTTCTATGTCATATACTACGCCCAGATCCGGATAAGACTTACTCACTTCTGCCAGGTCTGTTTTGAGCGTTATCTCAAGGCCCGAGGCAGGGATTGTGTATCTTGATTCCAGCAGTTCGATTATCTCGCTCCTTGCCATGCCCGACACATCGAGGTCCCCTATGTGTACTCCCCTGTAAACGCTGTCGTACCTTAGAGTGATGTATGCGAAGACAGACGCGGATACCAGCATTACGCCGGTAAAAACAAGCAGTATGATCATCAGCTTCGATTTCTTTTTGCCTGTATTTGCGGGAAGATTGGCTGCAACTTCAGTCTTCATATATCCAACACCTTTATGATTATTTGAGCGGTTATTATACTATATATCTGACTCTTCTATTATCGCAATTGTTTCACAAAATCTCAATAAAATTGTGAAGCGGGAAAACCGCAAATTTTCAACCCAATTGTAGAAATGTATCGAGAAAAGTTATAGTATTTATATAGCAGAGGAAATGATTATTGTTAAGAGTACATTTTCATGTATTTAAGGGGACAGAATCTGATGAATGTATTTAATGAGGCTGAATTCAGGGATCTGTGCGAAAGACTGGGCGCAGAAGGAACGATCAGGGACGTGACCGTGAGATATCCGACACCAGGTTACTTCAACAGGGTCCGGAACGTCATCAGGCATGACAGGAGAGGTGAAGTAGTTTTCTGTGTCATAAGGCCTGACGGGAAAGCAATCATGACCAGGCGAAACGATTATCCTGAAAATGTTTACAGGATCCCCACAGGAGGGATCGGCTACGGTGAAGATGTATTAAACGCCGTCTTCAGGGAGGTCAGGGAAGAACTCGGACTTGAAGTCAGGATAAGGGATTTTGCCGGAGCTGTGAGGATACGGTTTGAACATGGGAATGAGCACGTCATGTTCTACTCGTACATATTCATCCTGGATGAGATCGGCGGGCGGCTGCTTGCGGATGCCAGCGACGACGAGATCAGCGAGATAAAGGAAGTGGACCTGGATGAATTCGAACAGGCAGTCCGGGCGCTCGGAAGCATCGGGGGCAAGTGGCAGGACTGGGGAAAATTCCGATACATTACGTCAAATGCCGTATTGAATTTTTTGAAACATAAGAGTATATAATCATCGAACTGTGCCTATACTTATAGCAAAAGGTAATTTTTGCAAGCAGGTGCAGATGATGGGCACGGAATTAGTTAAATACGAACATCAGAACAGTATTAAACCAAAAAGCCGAAAAAAGCCGGTGTTTCGCAGTTCCAGGGCGTATGCCGCGCTGACCCGGGATGAGCGGCAGATAATAGATGCGGCTTTGGAAGCAAGGGAACAGTGGAAGGAAGCCGGCCTCAACTTCAACAATGTAACGGATGAACTGCTGGTAGATTACTACATATACTGGATGAAAGCCTGTGAATCGAGATACACCTATTACCTCAGGCTCGCAAAGGAAAGAGGGCTCTCCCATTATCTGTGACAATGAGTCATATCCGGCAGGTTGTACAAGTATAAATAAAATAAGGGAATAAAACAGCGGCTTTTGCCGGTATGGGGTCAGGACCGTGAATTCTGGAGTTATTCTTGCATATGTGGCAGGCTTTATACTTGTGCTTGTTTTTGCAAGACTGTTTCTGAAACCGCTGAAAGTGGTCATGAAACTGGTCCTCAATACTGTGCTCGGCGCGCTGGCGCTGCTTCTGGCCAACTGGATCGGCGGGCTGTTTGGTTTCCGTATTGCGTTCAATGTATATACTTCATTTATAGTCGGGGTGCTCGGGATACCCGGATTTATCCTTCTTGTCATACTCAAGCTGCTGTTTGGTACCGTATAGGAAAATAAATCTAAAGCACTTCACAAATTCCCCTTACAATGTTAAAATAATATCATGGCCAAAGGCTTAATATTGTATACAATATACAATATTGAACTTTGCAATACATGAAAAACCCCGGGTCATCTTGTGCTGTGCATTGTCTGTCATATGACCGGAGTTGACAAATACATCAGCATCTTGAAATATAAGGGGAAAGTAAAGGGGAGATAAGAATGGGTAAAAACATGAAAACGATGGACGGAAATACCGCTGCGGCATATGTGGCATATGCGTTCACCGAAGTGGCGGGTATTTATCCGATAACTCCGTCGTCTGTCATGGCAGAACTTGTTGACGAATGGTCCGCCAATGGCAGAAAGAACATTTTCGGCCAGCCGGTAAAAGTCGTCGAAATGCAATCGGAAGCCGGAGCAGCAGGCGCCGTACACGGTTCACTGACTGCCGGTGCTTTAACTACTACATTTACCGCATCTCAGGGATTGCTGCTCATGATACCGAATCTGTACAAGATCGCCGGCGAACTGCTGCCGGGAGTTTTCCACGTAAGCGCCAGGGCAGTTGCAAGCCACGCGCTTTCCATATTCGGAGACCATTCCGACGTTATGGCATGCCGCCAGACCGGGGCAGCAATGCTGGCTGAAGGCAGTGTCCAGGAAGTAATGGACCTGGCGCCTGTGGCGCATCTGAGCGCAATAAAGGGAAGGGTCCCGTTCATCAATTTCTTTGACGGATTCAGGACATCCCACGAGATCCAGAAGATCGAAGTTATAGAATATGATGATTTCGCAAAGCTCGTGGACTATGACGCCGTGAAGGAATTCAGGAAGAGATCGCTGAACCCTGAGAGACCTTCAGTAAGAGGCACGGCGCAGAACCCGGACATTTTCTTCCAGGCGCGTGAATCTTCAAATGTTTACTACAATGCGCTGCCTGCGATAGTGGAAGAATACATGAACAGGATAAGTGCCCTCACAGGCAGGAAGTACGGGCTTTTCAACTACTACGGCGCACCGGATGCCGACAGGGTCATCATCGCGATGGGTTCCGTATGCGAAACCATTGAAGAAACTATCGATTATCTCATGGCAAAGGGAGAAAAAGTCGGCGTCGTAAAGGTGCACCTTTACAGGCCGTTCTCGGCAAAACATCTGCTCAGGGCTATACCGGAGACTGCAAAGAAGATAGCTGTCCTCGACAGGACAAAGGAGCCGGGTGCTCTTGGAGAGCCTCTGTATCAGGACGTATGCGCCGCTCTTTACGAAAACGGCAAATCGCCTGTCATCGTAGCAGGACGCTACGGGCTGGGTTCAAAGGATACAACGCCTGCTCAGATCGTCGCCGTATATGACAACCTGAAGTCTGACAATCCGAAGAACCACTTCACCATAGGCATAGTCGACGATGTTACGAACCTGTCGCTCCCTGTGGGAGAAGAAATAGACACGACGGCCGAAGGCACTGTAAGCTGCAAGTTCTGGGGATTCGGATCCGACGGTACGGTAGGAGCCAACAAGAACTCCATCAAGATCATCGGCGATCATACCGATATGTATGCACAGGCATACTTCGCCTACGACTCGAAGAAGTCCGGCGGAGTCACCATTTCACACCTGAGATTCGGCAAAAAGCCGATCCGCTCCACATACCTCATAAAAAAGGCGGACTTTGTGGCATGCCACAACCCTGCATACGTCGGCAAGTATGACATGGCGAGCGATCTCAAGCAAAACGGGACATTCCTGCTTAACTGCGGATGGTCTGCAGAAGAACTTAACGAGAAGCTTCCTGCCGATATGAAGAGGATCCTGGCAAGAAGGAACATCAAGCTGTACACCATAGACGCCGTTTCAATAGCGAAGGAAATAGGTCTTGGCACCAGGATCAACATGATTATGCAGTCTGCATTCTTCAAGCTTGCCAATATCATTCCTCTCGAAGATGCAGTCAAATACATGAAAGATGCCATAGTGAAGTCATATGGCAAAAAGGGCGAAAAAGTAGTAAATATGAACTATCTCGCAGTAGACAGGGGCATCGAGGCGCTTAAGAAGATCGATATCCCGGCTGACTGGGCAGATGCCGTTGACGAAGCTGCAGCAGCGAAGGATGTGCCCGAGTTCATCAGCAGGATCCTCGAGCCGATTGACAGGCAGGAAGGTGACAAGCTGCCGGTCAGTGCGTTCACGGGAAGAGAAGACGGTACATTTCCGTGCGGCACCTCCAGGTATGAAAAGAGAGGCGTTGCCGTTGATGTTCCCGAGTGGCAGATAGACAAATGTATCCAGTGCAACCAGTGCTCATATGTATGTCCGCATGCAGCAATAAGGCCCTTCCTCCTCGATGAGGAAGAAACCGGGAAAGCTCCCGAAGGCTTCGAAACGAAGAAAGCCAATGGCAAAGGATTTGAAGGGCTCAACTTCAGGATTCAGGTATCGGTACTCGACTGCCAGGGCTGCGGAAGCTGTGCAAATGTATGCCCTGCGAAGGAGAAGGCGCTCATAATGAAGCCTCTCGAGACCCAGATGGACCAGGTGAAGAACTGGGATTACGCAATGACGGTGAAACCGAAGAACCCGATGGGAACGTCCACTGTCAAGGGCAGCCAGTTCGAAGAGCCGCTGCTTGAGTTCTCCGGAGCATGCGCAGGCTGCGGCGAGACACCGTATGCAAAACTCATAACCCAGCTGTTCGGTGACAGGATGATGATAGCAAACGCAACAGGATGTTCTTCTATCTGGGGAGGCAGCGCTCCGTCGATGCCGTACTGCACCAACAAGGCAGGTTTCGGACCTTCATGGGCAAACTCCCTGTTTGAAGACAACGCAGAGTTCGGATACGGCATGTACCTTGCTGTGAAACAGATAAGGAACAAGATTGCCGACAACTGCAGGAAGCTTCTTGATATGGAAGTGCCCGGGGATGTCAAGGCAGCTGTCGAAGGCTGGCTTGAAAACATGAATGACGGCGACGGTTCCAAGGCTGCATCCGCACAGCTCAAGGCAGCGCTGAACGCATATAAAGGCAATGCAGGCGACGCGGCAAAGGCAGTGGTGGATGAGATCCTTGAGAACAGCGAATTCCTTGTTAAGAAATCCGTCTGGATACTCGGCGGAGACGGATGGGCATATGATATCGGGTACGGCGGACTGGATCATGTGCTGGCTTCCAATGAGGATATCAATGTTCTTGTATTCGATACCGAGGTATATTCCAATACCGGCGGGCAGTCGTCCAAGGCTACGCCTTCCGGAGCGGTGGCACAGTTCGCCGCAGCCGGCAAGAGGACCAGGAAGAAAGACCTCGGCATGATGGCAATGTCATACGGATATGTTTACGTTGCACAGGTTGCAATGGGCGCGAACCAGTCGCAGCTCGTAAAAGCATTGCTCGAAGCGGAGAAATACAACGGACCTTCACTGATAATCGCATATGCGCCTTGCATAAACCACGGTCTCAAGCTTGGCATGGGTCAGTCGCAGCTTGAGGAGAAGAACGCAGTCGAAGCCGGATATTGGCACCTTTACAGGTACAACCCGTTGCTGAAGGAAGAAGGCAAGAATCCGTTCACACTGGATTCCAAGGAGCCTACGGCATCGTACAGAGACTTCATAATGGGCGAAGTCAGATACTCTGCTCTGACAAGGACATTCCCCGATATCGCCGAGCAACTGTTCGAGCAGGCTGAGAAGGACGCAAAAGAAAGACTTGAGGCATACAAGAGGCTTGCCAATGGCTGAGCATTGATAAGTGCGGCCGGTTGAGCTCTCAGATGCGCAAACGTTCTGCACCAATAAAGCCGGCAATCGGGCGATATAAGAGCCGTTGACTAAGCGTCGGACGAATGCAAGATTCAAAGCGTCGACCGGGCTTGCGATTCAGGGTTGACGGAAGATGAAAATGTTGTTGCGGCCGGCGGGTGATCGTTCTTATACGATCATTCGCCGGTTTTTTATTTGACTGTTTTCACCGCTTTGCTCATGAATGCTGCCTTCTATATATGTGTACGGAAGCATATAATTGATTGAACTGGTATCGATGAAATCTATTTGATCACAGTGCAGCCGGGATCGGACGGAGGGAGCGCCATGCAGGGGATGGAAAATGAAATAAATCAGTGCTTCGGTATCGACGTAAGGAGCATTTTCCCTTATAAAGATGCTTATGTCGCAGTCACAGCGGCAGGGAAAAAACTCATCAAAAGAGTGCTGTTTTCACCTGAAAGGCTGAAATTCGTGCACTGGGCCAAAGAGCATCTGGTAAGAAACGGTTTTGAAGGAGTGGACAGGTACCTGGTCACGCTGGCAGGAGAACCCGGCTTCTGGTGCAACGATTGTTTGTATGTAATGACTGATTATGTTGAGGGACGTGAAAGCTGCTTCGATGATGACGAAGATTTGATAAAAGCTGCGGAAGCTTTGGCGGCACTGCACCGTGCGTCTGCCGGCTATGTTCCTCCCGAAGGAAGCAAGGTGCGGGATGATCTCGGGAAGCTTCCGGTATATTTTTCAAAGCGCCTGAATGATATAAGGAAAATGAGAAAACAGGCAAGAAAAGGGAAGAGCCGTTTCGATCATCTGTTCCTGCAATATGCGGACCATTTCATCAGCATGGGGGAAAACGCGATCCACCGCCTTTCCGCATCATCCTACGACAGGCTTGCCGACAGGACCAGGAAGGAGAGATCGTTCTGCCATCATGACTACACACATCATAACATATTGCTTAATGACGGCAGGGTTACTGTCACCAATTTCGATTATTGCTGCTTCGAACTCAGGGCTTATGACATGGCCAACCTGATCAGGCGTAAAATGCGGAGATGCGGCTGGGATATTTCAAAAGCAGGACTGATCACCGAATCCTATAACAGGATCCTGCCCCTTGGCGCCGACGAGATGGAAATAGTAAGGATCATGCTGGAATTCCCGCAGAAGTTCTGGCGGGTCGTGAACCGCTATTACAACAGCAGGCGCAGCTGGTCGGAAAAAGTCTTTTTGGGAAGGCTTGAGGAGGTCATTGAAGAGACAGGCCCCCTTGACGCCTTCCTGAAGTCTTATGACAAAGTATTCATGTAAAAGTCGGACAGTTTTAATGTTTAAAACAGTCCTGTTATACTGCCGTTTTCACTTATGTCGATCTGTTCCGCAGCCGGGACTTTCGGCAGTCCGGGCATCGTCATTATTTCGCCGGTGAGGGCCACGATAAAGCCGGCTCCGGCAGACACCCTGACTTCGCGGACATTTATCTCAAAATTTTCAGGTCTTCCGAGTACTTTGGGGTTGTCGGAAAGCGAGTATTGCGTTTTTGCCATGCAGACAGGCAGATCATCCAGCTTCAATTCAGTCAGCTTTTTGATCGTTTTGTCAGCGGCAGATGAATAGGTCACGCCCCTGGCTCCGTAAATCTCTTTTGCTATGGTCTCGATCTTTTCCTTCACGGGGGCTTTTACGTCATACAGGAGCCTGAACCGGGAGGGAACGGTATCAAGCAGGCTGAGCAACTTCTCCGCCAGTTCCCTGCCGCCCTCGCCGCCTTTTGTGTAAACCTGCGAAATTGCTGTTTCTACGTTCAGATCTTCGCATCTCTTCCTGATATATTCCAGTTCTGCCGGGGTGTCCGTATCAAACAGGTTTATTGCCACAAGTACAGGTACGCCGAATTTTCTCAGGTTCTCTACGTGTTTCTCCAGATTCGGGAATCCGCGCTTAAGGGCTTCAAGGTTTTCTGCGGCAAGTTTTTCCCTCTGGACGCCGCCATTATATTTAAGTGCACGTACAGTCGTCACAAGCACTGCGGCGTCGGGCCCGAAGCCTGCGAACCTGCACTTGATGTCAAAGAACTTCTCAGCGCCCAGATCCGCTCCGAAACCGGCTTCCGTAATAACATAATCCGCAAGTTTCAGCGCCAGCCTGGTGGCTTTTATACTGTTGCATCCATGAGCTATATTGGCGAACGGGCCGCCATGCATCAGTGCCGGCGAGTGCTCCAGGGTCTGGACGATGTTCGGCTTGATCGCGTCCTTGAGCAGGAGCGCCATGGCGCCTTCTGCCTTAAGCTGTGAAACCGTTACGGGTGCCCCCGAGTAGTCATATCCTATGATTATTTTCCCAAGCCGGTTTTTCAGATCAGTGATGTTTTCTGCAAGGCACAATATGGCCATTATCTCCGATGCCGCGGTTATGATGAAGCCGTCTTCCCTGGGAGTGCCGTCTGCCTTTCCGCCGAGACCTACGACAATATTCCTGAGGGCCCTGTCGTTCATATCCATAGCCCTTTTCCATACTATCTGCCTCGGGTCTATCCGAAGCTCGTTCCCCTGGTGGATATGATTGTCTATGATTGCGGACAGCAGGTTGTTTGCAGCGGTGACGGCATGTATGTCGCCGGTGAAATGCAGGTTGATGTCTTCCATCGGCACTATCTGCGCATATCCGCCGCCGGCGGCCCCGCCCTTCATGCCCATAACAGGACCAAGTGACGGTTCACGCAGGCATATGACAGCTTTCCTGCCCATTGCTGTCAGGGCCTGGCCAAGGCCGACCGTTGTGGTCGTTTTTCCTTCACCTGCCGGAGTCGGGTTCACCGCGGTGACCAGGATGAGTTTGCCGTCCCTGTTGTTCCTGACTCTCTGCCAGAGACTGTCCGTCAGCTTAGCCTTGTAATTGCCGTACAGTTCAAGTTCATCCGGGTTGATACCCAGAGTCGAGGCTACTTCAGTTATCGGCTTCATTTTGCATTTCTGAGCTATCTCTATATCCGTGAGCATCGAGTCCAACCTTTCGCGTTAAGTTTACTGCACTTTATTATACATTCCTGTTTGCTCCAAAACAATAGAAATCAGTGAACGTTTAATTAACAAATCCGCTGCGGTTTACATATTATAAACCAGGAAACCCGGTGAGAGTGCCATATAGACTTATCACCGCGAAACAGAGCATGAAACGGCAGGTGATGGGATGAGCGGGATAAAGATTGGCGACATTGTCGCAAGAAAGTCTTATGGATGCGACGTTTTTTTCAAGGTGACAGACATAACGGAACGGGACGGGGAAAGGATACTTACTCTCAAAGGCATCAGCTACAGGATAGAGGCCGACGCTCCCGAATCGGACCTGGAAGTCCAGCCGGAGGTAAAAGTCAGGGAATACAGGGACAGGTGCTGGCGTGAAGCTGAAAAAACCGCAGCGGACAGGATATACGATATGAGATACTACCGCTATTACATGCCAAGGAGCAGGGGGTGGCGAAAAAAAGCGTATTATAGAGATACCTCAAATGACAAGCCCGATAAAATAAAGAGACCGGGAAAAGTACTGCATCTGGATGGAGACAGGGATTACCTGGAGAATTGCATTGCCGAATATAAAAAACTCGGGATCGATGTTGTCGGCGAATATGTGCCCGAAAAGGATCAGCCCGCAAGGGTCTATTCACTGCTTTCTGAACACCGGCCTGATATTCTTGTGCTGACCGGCCATGACGGCTTCATAAAAGGGAAGGACAGCTACAACGATATTTCGTCGTACAGGACTTCGAAATATTTCATCGAAGCGGTCAAAGAAGCCAGGAGGTTCAATTCCGACATGGACGGGCTGGTAATTTTCGCCGGCGCATGCCAGTCGATGTATAATGAAATAATAAAAGCCGGAGCCAATTTTGCCAGCGCTCCTTTCCGGGATCTTATACATGCCCTCGATCCTGTAAGGGTATGCCAGAAAATCGCGTTTGCGAGCATCGACACAGTTCTGGACGCAGAAGACGTAATAAATAATACGATAACAGGGAAGACTGGTATAGGAGGTATACAGACAAGGGGAAAGTACAGGGAAGGATTTCCGGTCGAGCCGTATTAAGGTAAGGGGACACTTCTCAGCAGAGAGGTATTCCTTTGTGGACGAGAAATGTCCCCTTTTGATCAGGTGCGGAG
>ENA-UPAD01001445-UPAD01001445.1-bioreactor-metagenome-genome-assembly--contig:-NODE-1445-length-24465-cov-29.132814_pt1 | contig 24465 bp, 18 predicted proteins | sample MGYA00238179_ERZ772710 | MGnify/ENA primary metagenome ERZ772710 (study PRJEB29004, sample SAMN07631245) | bioreactor metagenome | isolation source: Switchgrass digestor | place: USA: Dartmouth...
GTATTTAAAGGGAAGGAAAGGTAATATTTAAATGAGCGCTGGCTAACATACATACCCCCATTATTATCCATCTTCTTTGCAATTCAAAATGATTATTTATTCAATAAAAAAGCCATTTGCTCTATAAGAGAACAAACGGCACTATCTTCATAGTTGCAATTCACGATTGTACAAATAATCAATAACACTCTTTTTGGGGAAAAGGTATTTGCTATGGTGTTTTATATACTTTAAGTTGCCGGACTTGCACCATGAAATTATTGTGCTTGGTGAGTGACCGGTAACTTGTTGTATATATTTACTTGTCAGCATATCTGGATAATCTGCAAATTGCATTTCAAGATATTGCTTATAATCTTTAACCTCATTTATGCCTTTTAGTTTGTAATGGTTTTTATATTGGTCAGGTCGCGATTTAAACTTAAATCTTCTAATTGAGCCTGGCAAAAATGGGTTATTATAGTGATTCGGCAAGTAATATTTTTCAGGATTTTTGTCTCTGTCTTCTAAAAAGAAAATAATATCTTTTATTGCAATTTTGTATCTGCGTGTCTTTCTTCCAGAATCAATGCAAGGAATGAAACCATTTTTTATATAATATAGTGCTGTGTTTTTACTTATATGACATATCCTATAAAACTGATCTTTCGTTACAAATTCAGGATACTTACTTAATAGGAAACTATAATCAGGCATTCCGAGCACCTCGCTTCACAATAAGCATGTCAAAGAGCTGCTCGTACTGTTTGGCTTGCTCTTTATGTATGCTTGATTTCCTTGTTATACTTCGATAGTATGTGCTGGTTAAAAAATCAAGAAATGCATCTTTCGTTATAAGAGACCCTTTACCTCGGTTAAGTGATTGTATCCGCTTATTTTTATAAGTAAGAGGCTTCAGTTCATTACGTAATATCCAATTGTTCACTGTTGTCTTTCCATACCCGGTAAAACGCACTATATCAGAAACCAAAAGCAATTGAGGAAAGTCACGTAGTTGCTTTTGATAATAATTGCGTAAATTTTTAACAAACTCATTTTCCAATTCACAAAAACACATCTTTTTATATTGATATAGAAGGATGTCTGTAATCTTTATCCGTTGTCTTCTTCCTTCTGGTGTATTTACATATTCAAAGGGAATAAGGCCTTTTTTTTGAATTGAGTAGGCAGTTGATGTGCAAATACCCAAGATTTTGCACATCTCTTTTTGCGTGACATATTCAGGATAATGGTCAATTACCGAACGACAATATTCATTATAATTCATTTACTTCACTCACTTTCTAAAATTTATCAACGGCAAGTGGTGAAGTATGTTTTAGTCCTTAAAGATTATAGAACTTTTGAGTTCTATCCGAGTTCTATCCAAAACAGGTTTCGGATAACAAATTTTTGTGATTTTTCATCATGCTTGATTTTCATTGCAAGCACAAAGAAAATTCTCTGAAGTCCTCATCCACCAAGGTTTTCCGATGTTTTTATCTACATGCATTTACTGCCAACCTCCACTAAGTTCTAAGTTTATCGGAGCACTCGAAATCAGTTTGCGGGGTAACTCGCACGTGGGTTCGAATCCCACCCTCTCCGCCACGAATGAGGTTTTCGTAGATTGAAAACCTCATTTTTCATTGCGGAAAATGGATTTTAAGGTATTAAAATCATTGTTTCGGCACATAGAATTTTAATACGGTACCTTGTCCTTCTAAAATATATTCGCCCATGCCAGCTGGTATAATGATACTGTCTCCTTCATTGCAAAACATATCTCCCAGTTTAAAATGTCCTTCTGCAATAAACAAAATATTCAATAATGAATTGGTGCTGCTTTGATATGTGGATTTAACCATAATTTCTTCCATACAAAAGTACTTATTTGCAATCGTTTTACTTATCAGGTTGTCACCGTCTGATTCAAAAAATTTCTGTACCTTTCCCGTGCCTGCTTGTTTCTCCAGGGAAATTACATCCAAACTTTTTTCAATATGTAATTCTCTTAAATTTCCATTCTTATCCCTGCGATTATAGTCATATAGTCGATATGTAATATTTGAATTTTGTTGTATTTCCGCTATAATCAACCCGGCACCTATTGCATGAATTGTTCCGGCTTGTATAAAAAAGCAATCGCCTTTTTTACATTCTACTTTATTTAAATATTTTTCAATTTCATTCCCGTTTTTCAGTATCTCTCTTAGCTGTGTTTTCTCTAATTGCTCATTAAATCCATAGATTAAAAAGCTTCCGGGCTCTGCATGGAGCACATACCAGGCTTCTGTTTTGCCTTTTGACTGATTTTCATTTATGTAAGCATAATCATCATCGGGATGTACTTGTATGGATAGCTTATCATTTGCGTCAATAAGTTTAAATAGCAGCGGAAATTCCTCTTTTTCATCAATCGATTCTCCACAAAAGTCCTTGCCATATTTTTGCATTAGCTGCTTGATGGTAAGCCCTTCATCTTCTCCTTCTGCAACATAGCTTAAGCCTTCTTCACGACTTGAAACTTCCCAGCTTTCTGCTATGTTTTCACCGGCATTGTCTTTTCCATAGACTTTTTTGAGATTTTGGCCACCCCATATATAATTTTTAAACGTTGGTTTCATCTTCAGTGGTTTTAGCATATTCATATTCCTTTCTACAACATTTTTATTTAAATATTTCCGGAAAGCATGATGGTTTTTATCAAATACAGGCAACATTCGGAATGATTGAATCAGCATAGCTCCTATTATAACACGTAGGACGACAAACGTAAATAAAAATGGGTTTATGGTAATATTTGCATAATATTGTCAAATATCTTTACTTTAGCTACAAATTTTAATCATATTCATGTTATAATATTTCTATAAAATTGAATCACAGAAAGGAATTATTATGAAAATTAATAATAAGAGTTATATTTATAGAATACTTAAATGGAATCCGAATAAAGGAAGCTCAGAAACTTCTTTCAACAACATCATTAAAAATTACCGAAATAGCCCAACGGGTAGGTTTTGACAGCATAACTCACTTTGGGAGAGTTTTTAAAATGATTACAGGAATCTCTCCCGCAAGCTACAGAAAAACCTGCTAAAATCAAGAAACCTGATAAACATGAATTGTTTATCAGGTTTCTTGTTGTATCCTGTGATGTAAATTATGCCGTTTGTTTATTTTTCTTTTCACCGATACTCAGTAAAATATTAAGCAGAATTCCGAATATTGCTGCACCGGCAACACAGGGAACCTCTATTCCAAAGAACGGTATATTGCCGTTAAATCCATATTGTCCGCCCAGTCCGATAACCATAATGGTTGCAATAACCGCTATATTCTTGGAGCTGAATAAATCAACCTTTTTCTCAACCATAATGGCAACACCCTGTGCAGCTATAGCTCCGAACAAATAAATCTCCAAACCACCTATTACTGAAGTGGGGATGGAATAAATGGCATTTACAAGAGGTGTAAAGCAGGAAATAATCATTGCAATAATTGAAGCAGCAATGAGAACCGGTACCGAAAATACTTTTGTAATTGCCATTGCACTGATATTTTCACCATAGTTTGTTCCTGCAGGTCCTCCCACAAAACCTGAAACAATATCTCCTATACCATCACCAATTAAATTGAGACCCAACTTGTCCGCAATATTATATACCTTATTCGAGCCTTTCTTCTTTGCTAAATCATTTACATAAATATCCAACTGATATACATGGGCTGTTGATTCCGGAATCGTAGCTATTGCTATAGGCATAATAGCTGCAACCGCCAACCATGATGCTTTTGGAAAGGTAAATACAGGCAATGCAAAGATTCCGCTATTTGCTGCTTCCGGCAAAACCTTAAATAAATCAATACCGGTTGCCAATTTAACAATATATGCTGAAATGCAGCCCAAAATAGGACCTAACAGAAGTGGAAGCTGTCCTGCCATTCCTTTTAAATATACCGAGAAAAGAATGGTTGCAATTAATGTAACAAGAGAAATAATCCAGGCCATATTATTTGCAAGCGCTACTTGTGCATCAGGAACAGAAATTGTACCTGCTGTGTCAATTGCAATGGATGCGGCATCCTGCAGGGCATTGCCGGCAAGCGTAAGTCCGATGACCATTGCTATTGGACCTGTAATGGACGCAGGCAGAATTTTTTCGATGGAGTCTCTACCAAAACGTTTTACAATTAGTCCGGCAATTATGGATACAAAACCTGACATAATAATACCGAACTGTGCCACCGATATTTTATCATTGAGAGTATATGCTGCAAGCGCTTCTGAACTCATTAAGCTGCCTATTGCAGCAACATACGAAAAGCTTGATCCGTAGTATAAAGGAATTTGCCTTCCGGTAACCAATAAGAAGCAGATAGTTGCAAGACCACTTGCAAAAATAGTGGTTGAGATGTGGAATCCTGTAATGATTGCAACTGCTACAGTTGCAGGAAACATTACGATAACCTGCTGTATTGCATACAGCAATAGTTTCCATATCGGTGGATTCTCATCAGGTAGATAGCCGATTGTTTGTTGATTTTTTGCCATTAGTAACATCCCCTTTTTATTTATTTTTTTTATAAAATATTAAGTTATACAAAGTGAATAAAAAAGGACAATAAAAAATCTTGTCTGTGACAATGCAGACAAGATTATTATTCCTCAAACTATATAAGAATTGACATACTTATACAATTAAGCAAATATCTTGTCGGCATCTCTGTACCAACCTTAAAAATATTCACTTTCGACATTGTAACACACGTATATCAATTTTTCAACATATTTCATAAATATTTTTACAAAATAATTAAATCTTATGGTAACCATTTAGAATCATCTACATATTATGTAATAGAATAATATAAGGATGTGATTCTATGAACGATTACTATATCAACCAGCCGCAAGTTCCGTTCCCATTTCCGGGCAGAGGTCCGTTCCAACCCGGTTATCGCGGGAGACCTCTACAGCCGGGCTTTGATGAATCCCCTTTCGGTGGTACACCTGAAACCGGTCAGCCCACCGTTCCTCCTCCTTCGTTTATACCTCAAAGACCGATTGGCGCAGAGCAGCCCGGTACATTTTTAGTAGACCCCGGCGCCATAGTACCATGCCGCAACCGATTCGTATACCTCTGGCTTACAAACGGACAACAGTTCTGGGCATGGCTGACCTTTGTAGGACCGAACTCCGTAGCAGGTTGGCGGTGGTTGGGATTTGGATGGACATTCTTCGGTACGGATTTAAGAAATATTGATACATTTGTGTGCTTTTAATGATAATAATTTTTCCTGATTTACGAGTGACCACAAGTAATACTGTTTATTTTATACAACAATATTTGCTATGTTGCGGGCGGACAGGGGTGTCCGCTCCTATCATAATTTAACGGTATTGCTATTGGGTCATTGCAAACTGCAAAGCTGACTATATATCCCCTTATTCGCCACAAGTGTTTTATGATTTCCTATCTCCATTATGCGGCCATCCTGCAAAACTATAATTTTATCCGCATTCCTGATAGTAGACAGACGATGGGCAATAATAATGGACGTTCTGTCCTTCGTAATTTCCTTCATAGCTTTTTGAATCATCATTTCTGTTTCTGTGTCAATATTGGCAGTTGCTTCATCCAGCACCAGAATGGACGGATTAAAGGCAATGGCTCTGGCGAATGAAATTAACTGCCGCTGCCCTGAAGAAAAGGTACAGCCTCTTTCTTTAACCTCCTCTTCATATTTGCCGGGAAGGGATTCAATAAATTTATCCGCATTTACATATAAAGCTGCTTTTACAATGTCCGCATCGGATATTGAGTTGTTTTTCAGACGAATATTGGACTTAATATCACCGGTAAAAAGAAAAACATCCTGAAGAACTATAGCAATCTGACGTCTAAGGTCACTTAGCCGATATTCCTTAATATCTCTTCCGTCAATTAGTATCTGCCCCTTCTGAATATCATAAAATCTCGCCATGAGGCTAATAATCGTAGTTTTGCCTGACCCCGTCGCGCCCACAAATGCAGCCGTTTCGCCGGGCTCAATTTTAAAGCTGACATCCTTCAGGACCCAGTTCTCATCGTTATAGGCAAACCATACATGTTTAAATTCGATTTCTCCCTTTAATCGGTCTATAGGTCTGCCTTCATATAATTTCTCCTGATCCTCCGTGCTGTCTAAAACCTCAAACACTCTTTCGGAAGAAATAAATGCCGACTGTATCGTCGTATACTGTTCGGAGAGAGCACTAATCGGCTCAAAAAATTGCTTTATATAGGTAATGAAAGCATACAATACACCAATATCAAGACTGCTGTTTAAAACACTTCTGGTACAAAACCAAATCAGAAATGCTATGGTAAGATTATTAATAATATCTACCACAGGTCTGCCGATACCGTTTAATATTACTTCTCTGAAGCTTAATTTAAAATATTCTTGTTCCAAATCCAACAGCTCATCATATTTTTCTTTTTCTCTGTGAAAAATCCGGACTATTTTCATACCTGAAATATTTTCCGCGAGAAACCCGTTAATTTTAGCAATCATGGCTTTCATTTTAATAAAATTTTTTCTTGCAGCAATACGATATATGAATGTCACCAATGCTATAAGTGGTACACAGCTTATACTTATCAAGGCAAGCTTGTAATCCATTGCAAACATCATTGCAATAATCCCTATAATCATAAGGATTTCTCTGAAAAAATCCACCAGTATACCTGAAAATATTTCGTTCAGGCCTTCCACGTCATTTGTAAGTCTTGTAAGAATTCTACCAGATGAATGTTTGTCAAAAAAACTCATGGACATTTTTTGAATATGTTCAAACAGCTGATTTCTAATCCGGTACATAATCTTTTGTCCTATATAGGTCATATAATAGGTTTGTGCATATTCGCAAACCGAACTAAAAACGATAAGACCAAAATAAAGCATACCCATAAGTCTGATAATTCTGAAATCCGGATGGCCTGTAACAAGATGTTCATCTATAACATATTTGATTATGTATGGTTTTATAATGGTCGCAGCATTTACCAGCAGCGCAAATAAGGTACATAATAAAAACAAAAGAATTTGAGGCTTAATATAGCTTAATAGTCTGATAATCTGCGCCCTTTTTTTTATGGCAGATTTTTCACGAGCAGCAATATTTCTCATATGGTAATCTCCTTTGTCATATCATTTTTCGCATGTGTTTGTACTTCATAAAGCTTGTAATAATGGCCCCTTAAAGCAAGCAGCTCTTCGTGAGTTCCTCTTTCAACAATTTCACCCTCATCCAAAAGAATAATTTCGTCTGCATGGGAAACCGTAGATACCCTATGAGAAATAATAATTCCTGTTCTATTTACCATAAAATTTTCAATATTCTTTAATATTTCACTTTCTGTTTTGGTATCCACTGCCGAAAGACTGTCATCAAGTATTATAATGGAGGGTTTTTTAACCAAAGCTCTGGCAATGGAAATCCTTTGCTTCTGTCCCCCGGATAAAGTAACTCCTCTTTCACCCACCATCGTTTCAAAACCATCCTCAAAGGATAATATACTGTCATAGATACCTGAATCCTTTGCTGCCTGCTCAATTTCATCAGCCGTATAAACAGGCCTGAAAAATTCTATATTATTGCGGATTGTAGTAGAAAAAAGAAAGTTATCCTGAGGAACATACCCAATCTTTTCTCTTAAAAGTTCAACGGGCATATCGTTAATATCCACATCATCGATAAAAATATGTCCTGATTCTACGTCATAAAGCCTAAGCAGCAAATCCACCAGGGTAGTTTTGCCGCTTCCTGTTCTGCCCAGTATTCCAAGGGTCTTGCCTTTTTCCAGATGAATATTGATGTCCTTAAGGGCATATTTGTCCGTACCGGGGTATTTAAAGCTTAAATCTTTTATGACAATGCTTCCGTGTATTTCATTCACATCCTGAGAAGTATGATCGGAAACCTCCCCTGTCAGACTGAAAACCTCATCAAGCCTTTTGATTGAAGCAAGACCTCTCTGCCATATCTCAACAATTCTGCTTATATTAATTACCGGACGCATAATAAGCAGAATATATGAGTTAAAGGCAACATAATCCCCTATTGTAATGACTCCGTTGATTACCAATTCACTGCCGTAAATAATAAACAGCAGAAAGCTGATACCAAAACAAACCTGTGTAAGCGGATTCATAAGAGCCGATACACGTGTAAGACTCATCTGCGTATCCACTCTTTTCTGACTGACCGCTAAAAAATCCTGGATTTCTTCCTTCTCCTGTGCAAAAGACTTTATAACTCTGATTCCGGATATATTCTCCTGTACCTTAGCGGATATATCCGCAAAGGCAGCCTGAACCGCACCAAAACGTTCTCGAATAACGCTTCTCAGCTTCATGGTCAAAAATACTATAAAAGGTGCAGGTAAAAATGCCATTACGGTTAGAATCGGATTAATTGCCCTTGACATAAAAATGATGGCTGCAGTATTCACTACAACCCCTTCCAGTATTGCAACAATACCAAAACCAAATGTCCTTCTTATTGCCTGTATGTCGTTAATGGCAAGAGCAATCAGATCTCCTGTTTTATTGTTGTTATAGAAATCCACAGGAAGTGTCTGCAAATGCTTAAACAGCATCTGCCTTAAATGACATTCAAGGCTCCTGCAACTTCCCACCAAAAAATAACGCCAAATAAACTTGATGATAAATGAAAGAACCGATATTCCTATCAGCAAGAAAAGATTCTTATATATTTCCGATACAACAATATGTTCCTGATTCAGCAAATCTGTTGTTGTTCCCAGTACTTTGGGGATTAGTGAGGAAATAAATGAACCTGCAATAAGCATAATAATTCCTATAATATACTCCCACTTGCGGCTAATAATAAAGTTTGCTAAAATTTGTCGCCCCTTCATGATGACCCTCACTTTATATATTCATTCATATTTATTGTAAATCTTTAATGTTGTATTATCAATATATAACAAAAACAAAATTGCAATAAATATTATGGATTCATCTTTTGGCAATCAAACTATTCCATATATTTTGGTACATTGATGATTACAGCAATTTCAATGGTGATTTTGAAGTGACACTACCGGAAGAAGCTAAAAATGCTACCAATACGCAGTTAATAAATGATTCTGAAAAATAATCGGAATATGAACCCCTGACTTTCCCTATATAAGTCAGGGGTGTTTTTTATTCTTCTTCATATTCATACTCAAAAGGCTCATAAGCCATGGGTATGCCACAGCCTCTTGCCGTCAGCTCATCCAATGCAATCAAATCCTCCTTGTTCACTTCACTAAGCTTTGTCTTACCCAATGCCTTAATACCCTCGCCGATTTCCTCCTTGCAGGCATTTAAAAACTTTTTAAGGGACTCCGCAGCCTCTTCAATATGAAGCTTGCTCTCTGCTTTTGCATGATGCCACACCAGTTGAGTAGGGGGCTCATAAGGAAGTACTTTTAATACTTGTGTATGTGTCATGGCTAATAGTGCAATTGCGCCTATATAACAGGCATCTGCACCAAGAGCAATAACTTTCAGCATTTCTCCGGGTGTCCGAAGTTTTCCGCTTGCAATCAAGCTTACTCTATCTTTAAAATGATTCTTATCCAACCATTCTGCCGCACGGTTAACTGCAAAAATAAGCGGTACTCCAAAGTCATCCTGCAGGATAGGCGGAGACCCTTTGGTAGCCGCTTCCGCTCCGTCAACACAAATATAATCTACTCCGCTGTTACAGAGTATATCTAAATCTGCCTCGAGATATTTTCCCGCACCAATCTTGGCACCTATGGGAACCCCGCCGCTGATTGCTCTCAACTTTTCAATTAATTTTGGAAGCTGTGACGGGTCATTAACTTCCGGTTGTCTTGAATGTGCTACAATATTCTCTCCCGGTTCCAGTCCATAGGCTTCCCTCATTTCCCTGTCCACATATTTCGCATGAAATGTATGGCCAACGCCTCCAATAGCTCCCTGACCAAACTGAATCTCTATGGCATCACAGTTGGTAAGCTCCCTTTCGGTCTTTCCCCAGTTTCCTCTGTTATATTGATAGATATATTTTGTAGCAGCTTCTCTCTCTGCTTTCAGTACAGGTCCTTCACCCGAATTGATTGCCGTGCCTGCCAATGCTGCTCCTTTTGCTAATGCCACCTTGGCTTTTTTGCTAAGTGCCACACCATAAGCCATCGGAGCAATCATTATAGGCATTTCAATTTCCAGAGGCTTTCTTGCCTGCTTTCCTATCTTTACTTTGACATCAATTTCTTCCTCAAAAGGCGTAGGCATTATATATAATTGTGCTATTGAAAACATCAGACTCTCCAATCCGGGAAAGTTTCTGGGCGGCCCCATCGGCCGCGATATAGCTTTTCCCTCAGTAGCCCTTAAGCTGGTTTCCATAATCTTTTGAATTCCTATTCTGGCACTTGAGGAGAAAATTTCATATATATTTTCATCGTATATGTCGGTCATCATCACATGTAATGCATTATTCTGAGCAGTTTTTACCGCTTTTCTTGCAATTTTCTTCCCTGCTAATACTGCAGCCACTCCTGCCGCTCCGGCACCATATTTAAGGACTTTTTTTGCATCGATTTTTTTTGGCACTATCTTTTTCAAACTCATAGCAAATAAACCTCCCTAAGGAGTATTATTTACTAAATTAATATTTTAATAACGAACCGACATACGTCAAAATACCCGAAAAAACAAAAAACTTACCCGAAGGTAAGTTTCATCACACGCATTATTTATTTGTAAAAACGTATTCTACCCTTAAAACATCTTTCGCTTTATTAATGCATAGGTTACAAGGCTTGTAATCATTATTGTCATTATAAGCACAATTAGAAATGCATGCGGAGAATTTGCAAAGGGTATGGACTTCACATTCATTCCGTAAAAGCTGGCAATCATCGTAGGCACTGCCATTACAATAGTAATTGATGTCAAAAACTTCATAACAATATTCAGATTATTTGATATGATAGAAGCAAACGCATCCATGGTCCCGCTTAATATACTGCTGTATATATTGGACATTTCAATCGCCTGTTTGTTTTCTATCAATACATCCTCCAATAAATCCTGGTCATCCTCATACATTTTGATAGTTCTTCCGCGCAGGATTTTTTCCATAGTAGCTTCATTAGCCTTTAAGGATGTAGAAAAATATACCAAACTCTTTTCCAAATCTAATAACTGTATAAGCTCCTTATTTTTCATTGAACGATGAAGCTGCTTCTCAATTTCACTGCTGATTCTGTCAATTTGCTTGAGATATTGCAAATATCTGGTCGCCACCTTATATAAAATCTGCAGAATGAACCTGGTCTTCATATTGGTATAAACGGATTTGACAACTCCTTCTGAAAATTCCTTAATGATGGAGTTTTCTTTCAGGCAGACTGTAATAAGGCACTTATCCGTTACGATTATACCTAAAGGTATGGTGGAAAAAATGAAAGCCTCACTGTCTACTTGCGCCAAAGGAATATCAATAATGATAAGAGTCTGATTCTCCTCGGTTTCTGTACGTGAAGTTTCTTCATCATCTAACGCAGCCTTTACAAATCCTATATCTACATTTAATTGATCCACCAATTCATTGATTTCTTCTTCCGTCGGACCAATCAGGTTAACCCAGCAGCCATCTTCTATGCTCTTAATTGCTTCGATTCTTCCGTCAATTGTTTTATATATACCCATCATAGCACTAATCGCTCCTTTCTTTTCCGCAAGGAGCAGATTATTTCAGCATCAAACAACAGCATATATCATATCATCATATATAAAGGTTATACCTGATTACCGGCTATAGAAAAAAGACAACAGTAGCTGATTGATGCCAAAAAGATGCTCCCTGCGATATTCAGTTGTACATTCACTACTTATAAAATTCGCATATCCAAAATATAAATTCACATGAGGGTCCGCATCCACTTGCCATCACCACCTATTGTTTCAGTATGATATTAAAATAAACAAAGTCCTTCAACAAATGAAGGACTAATAAAAATCAAAATAAAGCCTCTCCATTCGTTGAGTTTTGGCACTATACAGCATAGGGCTGCGCCCAACTGTATTAAGTAAAACCTTAATTCGATAATACCTGTTGACCCATTGGCATCTTTCGATGTATTCTGGGTATACAGTATATATCTGTATAGGAGCCTCACCTAACAAGAGATTACTATAATATTATATTATGATACTTTATTTTTGTTTGCTCTTTAATTGTAACACATTTTTTAAATAATGCAATAGTTATTTAAATGGAATTATTCCTCAATAAGTTCATTTAACGGCGCACCCGGAGGTACAATCGGAAATACCTTTTCATCCCGGTCAATCTCACACTCAATCACTACAGGGCCGTCAGAAACAAGTGCTTCCTTTATAGCTGCTTCCACTTCATCATTGGAAGATACGTAAAATCCTTTTGCCCCATAAGCCTCTGCAAGCTTAACAAAATCTGTTCCTCTGTCAATGGTAGTGGAAGAAAAACGGCTGTCATAGAATAAATTCTGCCATTGCCTTACCATACCCAATACGTGATTATTTAATATGACCACAACAATCGGCAGCTTATATTCCACTGCTGTAGCCAACTCATTACAATTCATTCGAAAGCTTCCGTCACCGGCAATATTGAATACCTTCTTATGAGGCATACCGATTTGAGCGCCAATGGATGCACCCAATCCATACCCCATTGTTCCCAGCCCTCCGGATGAAATAAATGTCCTGGGCTTGCTGTAGCTGTAATATTGAGCCGCCCAAAGCTGATTCTGCCCTACCTCCGTCGTGATAATAGCTTCCCCATTGGTAAGCTCATAAATCTTTTTCATAATATACTGCGGCTTTAATGTCCCGTTCCTGACCGGTTTCAGTTTAGGGGCCTTGCGCCATTCCTGTATTTGTTCCAACCACTCAGGGCGCTCTTTGCGTTCAACTCTTTCGCTAATGGCCTTCAAAATAAGCTTAATATTGCCTGTCAATGCATAATCCACATTAACATTTTTGCCGATTTCCGCAGGGTCAATATCGATATGCATAACCTTTGCAGAAGGTGCAAACCTGTTTACATCACTTACTACCCTGTCACTGAACCGTGCTCCTATTGCAATAAACAAGTCACAATTGGAAGCCGCCGCATTGGATACTCTGGTTCCGTGCATTCCCATCAAACCGGTATAAAGCTCATGGGTCCCCGGAAAGCTTCCCAATCCCATCAGGGTTGTTGAAACAGGTATTTTGGACTTTTCGACCAGCTCCAACAGTTCATCACTTGCTTCCGCAATTCCCACTCCGCCGCCGGCAAGAATAATAGGCCGATGGGATTGATTAATCGCCTCTGCTGCCTGGTCGATTTGGCGGCTTTCTACGCCTATGGGAACCTCTGCCGGTTTGGCCGCAGGTACAGGCTGGTATTCCGTCACAGCAGCCGTTACATCCTTGCAAATGTCCACCAATACAGGCCCCGGCCTTCCTTCTTTAGCAATAACAAAGGCTTTTCTTATAATCGGAGCCAAATCTTCTACATTTTTGACAATATAATTGTGTTTTGTAATGGGCATTGTAATTCCTGTTATGTCTACTTCCTGAAAGGAATCCTTCCCCAACAAGGAAGTGGGAACCTGCCCTGTAAATGCAACCATAGGTACCGAATCCATGTATGCAGTTGCAATTCCGGTAACCAGATTCGTGGCTCCGGGTCCAGACGTTGCCAGGCATACTCCAACTTTGCCGGTTGCACGGGCATAACCGTCTGCCGCATGAGCTGCTCCTTGCTCATGGGACGTGAGAATATGCCGAATCTCATCTTTATGTTTGTACAATGCATCATATATATTAAGAACGGCTCCACCCGGGTAGCCAAATATAGTATCTACTCCTTGTTCCTTAAGACATTCAACAAATATCTCAGCTCCTGATAATCTCACGATATTCCCCCTATCCATCCTTGCAAATAATCAACTGTCTGTTTTCAATACTGCTCCTGTGCTTGCTGAAGTTACCAGCTTTGCGTATCTTGCCAGATAGCCTTTTTTCACTTTCGGCTCCGGCGCTTTCCATTTTGCAAGTCTGTTGTTTATTTCTTCCTGAGAAAGTTCAATATCCAATCTGCCTTCATTTATATTAATGCTGATAATATCTCCTTCCTGAACAATTGCAATGGGCCCGCCTTCCATGGCTTCCGGCGATACATGGCCTATGGAAGCACCTCGCGTCGCACCTGAAAACCTTCCGTCGGTAATTAATGCTACATCCTTATCAAGGCCCATTCCGCATATAGCAGATGTAGGCGACAGCATTTCCCTCATTCCGGGACCTCCCTTAGGTCCTTCATAACGAATGACAACCACATCACCTTTATTAATTTTCTTGTTGTATATGGCTTGTATTACATCCTCCTCCGACTCAAATACCCTTGCAGGTCCTCTATGTACAAGCATTTCCTGCGCAACTGCAGAGCGTTTGACTACCGCACCATCGGGAGCAAGATTGCCTCTTAAAACCGCTATTCCTCCAGTTGAACTATACGGATTATCAATAGGTCTTATAATATTGTAATCCTTGACCACTGCATTTTTTATGTTTTCCCCTACGGTCCTGCCTGTAACGGTCGGCAAATCGACATATAACAAGTTTTTCTTGTTAAGCTCATTCATCACTGCCTGTACGCCGCCGGCCATATAAAGGTCCTGAACATGATAAGGCCCTGCAGGAGCCAACTTACACAGATTAGGTGTTCTACTGCTTATCTCATTGGCAATATCAAGATTTATCTCTACCCCTGCTTCATGAGCTATTGCCGGCAGGTGCAACATTGAATTGGTGGAGCAGCCAAGCGCCATGTCTACCGTAAGAGCATTGATAAAAGCCTTCTCTGTTAGTATGTCACTGGGCTTAATGTCCTTTTTAAGAAGCTCCATAATCTTCATTCCTGCTTCTTTGGCAAGTCTGATTCTTTCGGCATATACTGCCGGTATGGTGCCATTGCCCGGCAAAGCCATTCCAAGCACTTCGCTCAGACAATTCATGGAATTGGCCGTAAACATGCCCGAGCATGAACCGCAGCTTACACATGCACTATCTTCTATTTCCAATAGCTCATCGCTATTCATCTTCCCTGCCTGATATGAGCCTACGGCTTCAAATACACTATTCAGATCCAAATCACAGTTATTCTTCCTGATGGACAACATTGGTCCGCCGCTTATAACAATAGCAGGAATATCCAATCTGGCTGCTGCCATCAACATACCGGGCACAATTTTATCGCAATTAGGAATGAGTACAATAGCATCCAAGCCATGAGCAATCGTCATGGATTCAATAGAATCGGCTATTAATTCCCTCGAGGCAAGAGAATATTTCATTCCTATATGCCCCATTGCAATTCCATCACACACACCGATTGAAGGAAATTCCAACGGCGTTCCTCCGGCGATTCTTACTCCTGCTTTAACCGCTTCAGCTATTTTATCCAGGTGAATGTGTCCCGGAACAACTTCACTTTTTGCACTTACAACACCTATAAGAGGTCTGCGAATTTCTTCATCCGTCAATCCCATTGCCTTCAAAAGCGATCTGTGCGGTGCCTTTTCAATCCCCTTTTTTACTCTATCGCTTCTCACTATATATAACCCCCTTATTTATATAACTGTTAAAAAGAAGAGCTTCTGACGAATCATTGTAGGCAGCTCTTCTCGAAATTATTCGTTTTAATATAGCCGAACCATTTGGTTCGGCATATTGATTGTACTAAAATAAGAACAATTATTATTTTATATTTTAATCTCTTTGTTAACCAATGTCTATAAGTTTTATAAAAAAAATTCAAAAAAGCATTTTTCACTATATACAAATAGCAAAAAACATTAATATTCAGATATGTACATTCTATTTAAATAAGAATTGCAGCAAAATATTATTATTGTAAAAAGTCTTTGCTATTGCAGATTCATTAATCAATTTAACGATTGGATTAAATACTTTCATTGGAGCAAATAATACAAGAATTGCACAAATAATATAAACGACTATAATTCCGTTTACAGCACCAAACAGTCCTCCGGAAATCTTGTTTGCGGCATTCAAAAGAGGCATACTCATCATGCCGTTCAAAATAGAACAAACAATCTGCAAAGCCAGTTTCACTCCAATAAATATTAATAGAACACTAAGTATTGAAATAATAAAAGACGATACATTGGAAGTAATGCTGTCTGACAGTGCATTTGCATCGATGATTCCTCCAAAGCCGTCACTGCTGTTTTGCAATAAAAGCTTCTTGATAAAAGCTGGAAGCTGCAGTGAATCCATTATACTATTGGCAGCATTTGCAGAATCGGTTGAAACGCTGGTCTGTACAGCAGCATTATTTGCAACCGTCACATATTTTGAAACATTGTTGTGTATCCATTCAAATATCCTGGTACCCATCAAAAATTTTGAAACTGCCGACCTGTATATTATTGCACAAATGCCGGCTGCCAAAAAAGATGCCATTTCAAAAACAGTTGATACCAACCCCTTCCGCATCCCTTTAATGAACATAAGCACTATAATGCCCAACACAATAATGTCAATAATGTTCATACTCTCACTCCTATCATCTTTTTAATTCCATGATATCCAGTGCATTTCTTGAAATCAATAATATCTCTTTGCTGTTGCCGAACAACTGTATTCCGACCACATCCCTGTTTGAAACAGCTTTGGCTACCTCCTCACCTTTTTGGGTGAGAAGAAATATGTCTCTTTTGCTGTTAAAGGCTACGAATTCATGTCCAATATCAATATATTTTACGTCTCCATCTACCTCTTTATTACCTTTTAATTTACCATCATTATTAATTATTTCAATCGCTGTCTTGCCGTTTTTCTCGCTTAAAGCCAGCACGGTAACACCGTTCGCATCCATGTCGTATGTCTCAAGCTGTCTGCCGTCGTAATTATATGACCACTTTTCCTGACCGTCCAATGAAAATCCAAGCATCTGGTTATCCCCTATGGCAAGCACAGTATTATCCTTACATAACTGCAGATTGCTGATAAGAGTATCTTCCTTTAATATTCCTGCATAAGGCTTTTCCTGATTAAAGCTGAAAAAAACGACACCACCTGAAACTTTGCCTTTGGTTGTATCAATTGTACTAACAACCATTCTGTCGTTGTTCTTTGATATTACTACATCGGTAATATAGTTCTGACCCGAATACCATTTGTAAATTTCCTGTCCGTTTGAATTGGCATCATAAACAGTAATTCTCCCTTTATGACCTTTTTCATCGGTTACCACGGCAAAATATCCTGCATTATTAATGCTTGCCGTAACAATCGGTTCATCGGTTCTTACCGTACATAAAACCGAATAATTGGTTACAATATTTACTTCCCGTCCACCTTTATCTGCAACCAAAACATATTTATCATTGATTTTCATAATAGGCTTGCTTAAGGATAAAGCAATTGACCATTCCTCTTCTCCTTTTTGATTTACTGCTTTTATGCCGTCATTATTACACAAAACAACATTTCCCTTGTATATCCCCACATCATAGTTCAGCGATGTGTCAATCTCTATGATGGAAGACTTCTGTACAATTTCTTCCTTCACAACCACCCTTAAAAAACTACTGATGACAGGATTATATCTGTTTAAATACACTATGTATACGATTGAAACAAAAACAGCGACAGCCAATAATACAATGCCCCTTCCGGATGATTTCGGCTTCGCCCCTGCCTGTATTCTTCTTTTTTTCTCAACATTTTTGATATCTTCTGTTTTCAAAACACATGCCCCCAACAATTACTATAGACATATTGTAACATATACAAGCTGTTTTTTAAAGAAGATTATTTTACTCTTTTTACCTGTTAAGACGACGTATGGGATTTTATGCCTCTATACTTTCATAGCACCGTTGACAACAACCACTGACTTTTATATAATAAAAGTAACAAGAGGCAAGACCGTATGAACGGTTAGCCCAAAAGACAGGTTTTATAAAATAACCGCTTACTTTCGGGAGAGGGCGGTTATTTTACTTTTATGCTAAACATCATAATAAAAATCACTGTAAAAACAATTATCTTATTATGTATTTCCACAAAGATACCACCCCCTTTTCATAAGGGTGTGGCTAACTGTCCTTAAACTTCCTCTTTTATCCAGTTTAGCATAATATTTCATTGGCTTCAATAATAAATTTATGCATTTTGAAAACAAATACTGTATATCATATATTTTTTAGTTACAATTGTTTTCACCGACATACTTGCATTTTGAGAGGTTATTCTCGCCTAAATAGGCAATCACTGTATTTTCAATATCTGTAGAAAACAGTTCATGGACTTTGCTTTCTTCAGCAATGATTTTTCTTTTATTTGCTTCATATTCAAAACATTACAGGTATCCTTGCTTTTTATATTATTAATGTTATCTATTTTATTGTAACAGAATATGGTAAAAGTTAATGGGCTAAAAACTATTATTTATTGTTAATGATACAAATGGTTTCACTTCAGTTCTTCTAATTTTATTCTGCATCCCATATTGTAACTGTAATTAAACCATTCTTTGTCATTATAATGAAAGTATGTTTGTTTTACTGCTGTTGGTTATTATTTTTCTTATTATCTCCCCAATAAACAAAATAATATTGTTTCATGTCCTTTCAATTAATTGTATTTTTATACGCTTTACATTTATAAATATACAATTAAATTCATGTAACATATTTTAAATATTTCCACAATTTTTTCGCAATTGTACAACGCACAAAGCCTCTCAATGTATATTTGGAATTAATAAGACGTAGATCAAAAATTAATATTGGAAAATTTGGCAAAAAAGAAATCCGTTTTGTTGCCCAAGATGCTAACGGAATAATTTATTTCCAGGTGTCAGCAAGTGTTTATAAAAATGCATTAAATTAAGAAGAGAGAATTAGAACCTTTTGAAAAAATACCGAATCATCACCCAAAAGTGCTTTTAACCCTTGACGAAATTCACGCAAAGCCAATTATAACAGAATACGACAGTTACATATAGTTGATTGGATTCTTGATAAAAATAAATTAGTAGAATCCATACCCGTAAAACATACGGGACGCACCCACATTGTACAACCCGATTTCATCAATCGTTAAGCTTTTCTTATCATGCCTATGTATATACCAAAAGTCCCAAGTAAGGTACGTCCCCTCTTACCGCCCTTTATGGAGCAGGATAGGCAATTGTCGTCATCAATGTCATCTCAGCCTGGGTTGTGTCCATTCGGCTATGCTGTACAACAATCGGTTGGTCACTTTCTACGGTAAGTGCATAAGGCACACCTCTCGGTATTTCTTTACCATTCTGATCTTTAATTTTATCCAGTCGAATATGATTCGTTCTCCTTGCACCGCAAACTGCCGAAAAGGTATCCATAGGCTCACGGTCTTCAAAATATACGGTAATCCGGATATTCGCATCCAGTGCCCCTGTATTCAGCACACAAATTGCCTCATGACTGACAAAATCTCCATTGCTTTTTTCAGGAAGAAATCCATCGGGAATAATCCATACTTTTTTACCAATCACTTCTTTCAAACGAATCGCTCCTTTCCTTATGATAACATGCTGATTTTTAAAGTCTATCTGAGAATTTTCTCACCTCCAATTTTTTAAATTATTTCTATTCCTATACTACCTACATCATTAAATATATTATACTACAATAAACACATTTTTTGATAAATAAAAATTGTCTATTATTTTTCCCACAATATTGGCACTAATACGATTTATGACTTTCATTTAGATAAATCTCTTTAAAGTTTTTGTTCAATGAAAGTATAGACTTCATATCTACTAATGTTCCTTTGTTGATATATTCACCATAACTGCTCCACTTATATTCACATATTCACTGGTCATTTTTGCTTTAACCGGATTCTAATGTATTTATTCTATTAGTGACAATAGATATCTTTTCTAAGGTTTTATCACTATTCTTATGTTGAGATTGGTTTATCTGATTAGATTGTTTGACCTGTTTATTCTCTTTAGGTGCTTCCATTTAAAGAATATCTCCCCTTTACTATGGCAAAATACATTTTTAAAATCATACAAATCAAATTCTTATGTGTAATCTCACTTTTCTATTCTTCCTTTTCAATATCAGTTAGCCGTTAATTTATTCTGTAATACCCCTTATACAAATTGTATTACATTTTTATGCAATCTATCCAATCTTATATGAGGTACTTAACACTGATTCCTAACCTATATTAATATCATGTTACAATAGCAACTATAAATGGCAGCTTATTTTTTTATACATAGTAAAAACGTAAGTTTCAATTTCTTATAAGTAGAATCGGTACCCAGATTAGGTCCCCTTCTATCGCATAATTCGATGGTTTCAATTCCTTATAGGTAGAATCGGTACTGCTCCTGAACAAGCTGAAATCAAATTAAATGGCAGTTTCAATTCCTTATAGGTAGAATCGGTACAATTTCAACAAGTTCTGCTGATGTAAGCCCATCAATAGTTTCAATTCCTTATAGGTAGAATCGGTACGGGATGATCTCATTGTTGGAATATCCAGAGAGCAAAGTTTCAATTCCTTATAGGTAGAATCGGTACCTGTCTACCTGTACGATGACGAGATCAGGATCGCATAGTTTCAATTCCTTATAGGTAGAATCGGTACCTTCTATATTGTTATATTCATTTAAAACTTTACACAAGTTTCAATTCCTTATAGGTAGAATCGGTACACTCACTAACAAAACTATACTTTTTCACACCTAAGACGTTTCAATTCCTTATAGGTAGAATCGGTACAGTATATAATTTCCCTTCATAATACCATCTTACATGTTTCAATTCCTTATAGGTAGAATCGGTACCACTGGACATACTGGCCATTCCATCATGGGAAAAGGTTTCAATTCCTTATAGGTAGAATCGGTACGCTTCTTCATATACTGCTTTCCTTCCCTTCTTTACGGTTTCAATTCCTTATAGGTAGAATCGGTACTTTCAGATTATATCTATCATATTTGTTTCCGTCTATGGTGTTTCAATTCCTTATAGGTAGAATCGGTACCCTTTTCACTTTCTAAATATTCTTTCATTATTTTCTCGTTTCAATTCCTTATAGGTAGAATCGGTACTATACTATCTGTAAAATACTTGTAGCCTTGTCTTTGTTTCAATTCCTTATAGGTAGAATCGGTACACCTGGAGGCTTTTACACCTCCAACGCTTGCAGCTGTTTCAATTCCTTATAGGTAGAATCGGTACATTTTATCCTGAGTTAATAGGTAGACCGTTTGAATGTTTCAATTCCTTATAGGTAGAATCGGTACACTTATCCACAAATTATCCACAAATTATCCACAAAGTTTCAATTCCTTATAGGTAGAATCGGTACTTTTGAACAAACAAAAAAATTTGCTTCTAGATCAGGTTTCAATTCCTTATAGGTAGAATCGGTACTCGATGGGAATAAGTGCAGAAGATATACAAAAAAGTTTCAATTCCTTATAGGTAGAATCGGTACTTTCGACTGCAAAGAACTGAACCATGTTTGTATTTCATGTTTCAATTCCTTATAGGTAGAATCGGTACGGCAGTAAAGAAATTAATGAATTGAACAAACCAAAAAGTTTCAATTCCTTATAGGTAGAATCGGTACTGCCAACTTTCTAATGTTTCATCTTCATATTTATAGCGTTTCAATTCCTTATAGGTAGAATCGGTACAACAGCGTTTTTGTATAATATATTGTTTGTATTATAGTTTCAATTCCTTATAGGTAGAATCGGTACATCCTATCAATGCTACAATAGCCGAATTTTTTTTTAGTTTCAATTCCTTATAGGTAGAATCGGTACCTTTTTTAGAGAAGCACAGGCGACTTGTACCGCCTGGTTTCAATTCCTTATAGGTAGAATCGGTACACGTGTCCGGCAAAAAATCGCTAGCAGTGGTTATTTGTTTCAATTCCTTATAGGTAGAATCGGTACAGGCAACAGAGGACGCCGAAAGATAACACAAAAAAGGTTTCAATTCCTTATAGGTAGAATCGGTACCTGTTTATATATTGCTCATTGTAGATATTGCAGCTGGTTTCAATTCCTTATAGGTAGAATCGGTACTAAAAAAAATTTATGTTTTTTATAAATTTTTTTATTGTTTCAATTCCTTATAGGTAGAATCGGTACATATTACAAGCTTGCGGGGGGTATGTTTACATTTTTTGTTTCAATTCCTTATAGGTAGAATCGGTACTATTCGACGTTAAGAAGAATTATCCTTCTTTTTTGGTTTCAATTCCTTATAGGTAGAATCGGTACAGCTAAAACAGGCATAACGGCTCGTTGTTGACGGTATGTTTCAATTCCTTATAGGTAGAATCGGTACAACAATAAAAAAGTAAAATCACTTGAAGAAGGTGCAAGTTTCAATTCCTTATAGGTAGAATCGGTACTTTAATTTTATTTTTTGTACTTTATTGCTTTAGCGTATGTTTCAATTCCTTATAGGTAGAATCGGTACTATTCTTCTGTATAAAAATTACATTCTTCACAGTTCATGTTTCAATTCCTTATAGGTAGAATCGGTACTAATCATTTTGATAGTTATTATGAAGGATTAGGCAAGTTTCAATTCCTTATAGGTAGAATCGGTACCCGTTAAAAGCCTTAAAATTAATAGGTTCTATTGAAATAATCAAAATAAAAAAATATTAATAAAATAAGTTAAAATTCAATAAAACCCTTCTGTCAGAACGATTTTGACTAAAAAATACTTTTCTGTCGATGACCAGGGATTTTTACGCTATTCATGGTCGACAGGAACAGAATAAGAAGTCAAAAATGTAGTATAATATCGTTCCACTATAATATTACATCCTTTTTTCTACTATCTCCTATCCAAATAGTACCATTCATATTTTTATATGTCAATATAAAAGTGTCAATCAAGGTACGCTCTTGTTACCGTCACTTAATAACATCAAATTAAAAATGTTAATGACAAAGATATATCTTCAGCCTTCCAAAGCTATCTGCGTTTTGGTGCATTTCCTGCTGCAGCTATGCTAAATGAACAGGAAGATTTGATATATTCATATTGCGATGGCATTTACCATTCAATTCTTATAAAGGATGTTGCCACTTATTTAGGAATAGCGGATGTATCAGTGTTATCTTCCATTACAAAATTCCTTTTTCCCAACATATGCAACCCTGTTTCGGTCAAAAAAAATGCCGACGCTATCAATTCGTCAGGCAGAAATATATCTGTCAATACTGTTGATAAATATCTGCAAGCATTATGCAACAGCTATCTGTTTTATAAAGCAAAGCGATATGACATCCGGAGAAAACAAAATCTTAAAACTCAAGCAAAATACTATTGTGTGGGCAGTGGACTTCGTGAGTTGTTGCTCTCCAGCTCAACTCCTGATTTGGTCCATGTTTCAGAAAATATAGTATATTTTTACCAAATTCCACACACAGCCAATTATAACGGAATACGACAGTTGCATATAGTTGATTGGCTTCTTGATAAAAATAAATAGGTAGAATCCATTAGAAGGCTTTTTAGCCTTATTTTATTTTGTTTTAATTCCTCAAATGCTAGTAGAAAAAATTAAAAATGTGTCGAATGATAATAAATAATATGTTATAATTCTTCCATATATTTTTAATGCAAAGGAGTTATATTGATGAGAAAATTACTATCAACCATTCTTGTAATTTCTCTAGTACTTTCTATGAGCATCACAACCGCTTTTGCAGCTACAAGCGTATCCGAATTTACGGATAAAGATTATTTGACAATGACAGAAAAAGACTATTATAAAATGCGAAGTTTCTCCATTAATGGCAAGGGAGTATCTTGGAAAGATGGTGCAACCGTCATTTTTGGTGAGTCAGGTCTGTTCGATGGCATTTACGGTGCAGAAAATGGCGTTTGGAACTCTAAACCTAATTATGATAGTTCCGTAAAGGAAATTAAGTTTCCTACAAGTGTAGTCATTTTGGGTGTTCAGGCATTGGATAACAGAACTTCTGTAACTTCTGTTAACTTTGAGGAGCTTGTTAATTTAAAGTTTATTGATATGGCCGCTTTTAATAGAGTACCTATTAGAACTGCTGATTTGAGCAATACAAAAGTTATCAATATTGAGGCTGGTGCTTTTATGGGGGGTGCTAATGCGGCATTGAAAACTTTTGTAGCACCTTCCACACTAAAGCGTATTGGTAAACAAGTATTTTCAAATTAGTATTATTTGTCAAACATTACTTTGAATGAGGGGCTTGAAACAATAGAAGAAGGTGCATTTGCCGATTGCGGTGCTTTTACTATCCCTTCTACTGTGTCACCGCCGGTGTATAATTGACCTATAACGCCGGAAAGAAATTGACCCACA
>ENA-UPAD01001450-UPAD01001450.1-bioreactor-metagenome-genome-assembly--contig:-NODE-1450-length-24388-cov-24.911355_pt1 | contig 24388 bp, 16 predicted proteins | sample MGYA00238179_ERZ772710 | MGnify/ENA primary metagenome ERZ772710 (study PRJEB29004, sample SAMN07631245) | bioreactor metagenome | isolation source: Switchgrass digestor | place: USA: Dartmouth...
ATAACATTGATATCCTGTCAAAAGCGATTACCCATTACATATTCAGAAATGGGCCAATAGAAGATATGCACGCCGGCGGTCAGCTTTCCGAAAAAGATATGAAAACATTAAATAAGTATATGGTTAATAGAATAGCTGGTCTGCTAACGACAATAGCAGATAATAACTGGTTGAATTTGGGGCTATTACTATCTTACTATGGTTTATTTGGAACAGAATGGGATAAAGCGGAGCCTGATGCATACGAAATAGATTTTGTGTTAAAAACATATTTAAAATTCGGAAATCCTTGGTAAATCTCCAAGTTTGTGCAATGGCCCGAGTTTATAAATGCCGCTTGGAGTATATTTTTTCATTCCTCCTTGACATTTATGCTTTTATAAATTATAATTTAAGCATAAATGTCAAAAGGGGTGATATCCGTTGACCGGAATGGAGAAACTTGAAGCTTTGATTAAAAGCAGCAATGGTGTAATTACTACCAAGCTTGCAGATAATCATGATATTCATAGAGAATACTTGAGTGAATTTGTCAGGCAGGGTAAGCTTGAGCGTATTGCGCACGGCATCTATATTACACCGGAGGTATGGGAAGATAAAATGCTAATCTTCCAACTGCGAAAAAGCAAAATGGTATACTCTCATGAAACCGCTTTGTTTTTAAATGATTTAACTGATAGAGATCCTGTTTCTTATTGCGTGACGGTTCCAACCGGTTATAATACCAGCAAGTTAAAGCAGGATGGGCTGATTGTGCATACTATCAAAAAAGAATTACTTGACCTTGGGATCTGTACAAAGCAGACATCCTTTGGGAATGATATCAGAACATACGATATGGAGAGAACCATTTGTGATATGCTTCGTGATAGAAAAAACCAGGATATTGCAGTAGTATCAGATGCGCTCAAAAGATATGCCCGCAGATCTGACAAAGATCTAAATAAGCTAATGAAATATGCTGATGTCTTAAGGATTGAGAAGGTATTAAGAAGTTATCTGGAGGTGTTGCTATGAACACATCAACCCAGCTGAAGGCACTGATTCGAAATTTATCTAAGGAAAAAAGTGTGCAGGCTGAAATTATATTAAGAAACTTTATGCTGGAACGGTTGTTAGAGAGGATATCCCTGTCCCCCTTCCGTGATAAATTCATATTGAAGGGCGGCATGCTGATAGCAGCTATGGTTGGTATTGATACCCGCTCTACTATGGATATGGATGCCACCATAAGAGGAATTCCGTTTTCTGAAGAAGCGCTGGAGAAAACAATGAAAGAAATATTAGCTTATCCTGTAAACGATGGAGTGAAAATGACCTTAATTGGATTTGAAAATATTCGAGATGAAGCGGAATATCCGGGGATTCGCGTGTCTATTGAAGCTGTATTTGATAAAACGAGACAGGTTATGAAGGTAGATATTACAACCGGAGATAAGATTACTCCGCGTGCAGTGGAATATTCCTTTAAGCTGTTATTAGAGAATAGATGCATTAGCATTCTGGCATATAACCTTGAAACTGTTCTTGCTGAAAAGCTTGAGACCATCTTATCAAGAAGTACTGCAAACACAAGAATGCGTGATTATTATGATGTCTACATACTAACAACACTAAGAGCTCAAGATATTAATTTGAGCCTGTTTGCCGAGGCTTTCAGGAATACAGCAGAAAAAAGAGGCAGCTATAACCGCCTTTTGAAAAACGGCGATGATATAATGCTTGAAATAGAAAAGTCACAAGTGCTTACTGAATTATGGAGCCGATATCAGCAGAAAAACAGTTATGCGGATGATTTAACTTGGTCACAAGTTATAGCAAGTGTAAAATATCTGTATAGCCAAGCTTGTGGCAGTGGTGTTAACAAATAACATATAATTGCGAAGAGAATTAGTTCGTGTTTAACAATTGCAGATACTTGTATATCTTGAACTCAACATGTAAAAAGACCTTCACAAAAATTCATTAATAAAGTCGGATTGTATTGACAAAATACACAGTAAGTTTTTTACATATTTAAAGTTAAATTCTAAAGAAAGACCGTTAAAAAAGTTGATTTATGCTATAGCATGTGCTATAATATATTATCTGGAGGTATGTAAACATGCAATTTGAAGATATTATAAAAGCTATTCGAAAAAAACTGAATATTACCCAAGAACAACTTGCGCGAGAATTAAATATTAGTTTTTCGACTATAAATAGGTGGGAAAATGGGCATACAACCCCAAGTAAGTTAGCGAAAATGCAATTGTTAGAGTTTTGTAGAAACAACGATGTAGATTCTAATATTATCTCAGAACTTGAGAAATATTAGTGCTGCTAAAACTTTAATAATGCATTTTGGAGAGGAGAAACCAACATGGCTAGGGCAGATTTATTGAAAAAACTTTTTAGTAGTTTTAAGCAAGATGATAAAGAGAATTTTTATAAAATAGCCAACGAAATTATTGAGGATGAACGAAAGAAAAATCATGGTATACTTGCCGATGATTTAAAAAAGATTTTATTCAACGGAAATTCACCTATTAAGCGATCAACAACTGCATTAAATGTTAATACTCCAAAGGATGATGATAAGGGTTCACAACTGGTTGAAGTGATTTATCCAGAAAAATACTTTTCTGACTTGATTATAACTAGTGAAAAGCTAGAGCAGCTGGAACAGATTGTAAAGGAGTTTGGCAACTGGGATGTATTAGCAAGTAATGGTGTTTTTCCGACAAGAAGAGTACTCTTTTATGGGCCTCCCGGGTGCGGAAAAACTCTTGCTGCTCGCACGTTGGCATCAGAAATAGGCATTCCGATGCTTTATGTTAGATTTGATGCTTTAATATCTTCTTACTTAGGAGAAACCGCAAGTAATATTCGTAAAATATTTGATTATGCAAAAAATGATAGTTGGGTTATTTTTTTTGATGAATTCGACGCCATTGGCAGAAGTAGGAATGATGTTTCAGAACATGGTGAGATTAAGAGAGTAGTTAATGCTTTTTTGCAACAATTGGATAATTTCAGAGGTCGTTCTTTAGTAATTGCTGCAACAAATTTTGAGCAATCGCTTGACTATGCTATATGGCGCAGATTTGATGAGACAATACGCTTTGATATGCCGACAAATGAAGAGAAGATAGCGTTATTTAAATTAAATATGAAAAGGTTCAATGGGCCAGATCATGTATTTGAACAATATTTAGAAAAAACACATGACTTTTCACACGCGGATATTGAAAGAATCTGCCAACTCATTATGAAACAATGTATTCTAGATGGGAGAAAAATATATACAAAGAAGGATATTGACTATGCTGTAAACAAACAAAAAGCCATTGTTTCATTAAGAAAAACTAAATACTAAAAAGGGGGAGTGAAAATGGCTGAACTAAAGCACATTGAGATAATGAAAGAAGATATGGTTGGGGCATATAGGTTTCCGCCTTTTCCTAATGCGCCTAAACCTACTAAAAAAACAGATGGACGCATGGTAGAAAACTTGCAGAGGAATTAATCACAACCACGCGACTAATAGAATCAAATCGAACTCATTTGGGAATTAATTCAAAAAATCTCTTGGTTTTAGAGATTATTAGTGATGCGATGTCTAGGGAAATCTTAGAAAATATGCTGGTTAAGTTTAATTTATTTCTTGTTGAGGAGACAGATATTATAGATATAGATAAACCTAACAGATCAAAACTTGTTATTCAATTTGAAGATGAATCTGCACTTGATTTGTTTAATAAAGAAAGGGAATTATGGCAAAATGATGATCCTAATGACGCAATTTTAACTTATGCGCAAAGAAGAGATTTGTTTAATTGCATAGAAAATATAAGAAATGTTTCTCGCGAAGATAGAATAGGTCCCCGTTTAAAAAAGTACTTTGATAATCCTGTCCTGTTTCCTAAAGGGTTTTTCATTGTTAACATTGATGTATGGTATAACGGAGATCGTACAAACATTATAGAAACGGAAAATATTATAAAAACAGCCTTAGGAACTCAAGGAAGTAAATTACTTGGGGATTTATTTAAAATTCCAAGTTTGTTACTTGGTCGTGTGCAAGTAAATGAGTTTACTTTAAATGCATTGCTTGATTTAGATATTATAAGCTTGGTAGATTTACCACTAAGTACAGTTTCAACAGAACAATACGAATTATATTCAGTCGATTTTGAACCAATTATTAATGATACTCTTGGTGAAAATGCTCCTTTAGCCGCCGTTCTTGATTCAGGAGTTTTTTCTGCTAATCCTATGTTAAATAATGTTATCGTTGCTGAGGAGGAATTCGATACTACAGAAAATACAACATCTGACTTAAATGGACATGGTACAGGTGTGGCTGGAATAGTTGTTTATGGGGATTTTGACAAGTGTATTGACTCTAAAATTTTTACACCGTTAGTTAGGATATGTAACGGTAAAATAATGCATAATGAAAACGGGGACGTTTGTTTTCCAGCGGATAAAAGACCTGAACAAATTGTCAAAGAAGCTATTGAATATTTTCACAAAGAATATAATTGTCGAATTTTTAATTTGTCCGCAGGAGATATGGATCATTTATATAAAGGTGGAAGACAGTTTGCATGGGCTGAAATGCTGGATCAATTATCGAGAAATTTAGATATCGTAATCATAGTAAGTGCAGGTAATGTTCTGGATCCTGTTATTAATGATTTTGATTTAAGAGATGCACTCATGGCAAGTTGCAGAGATCAATTATTTATGCCCGAACATAGGCTTATTGATCCTGCTACCTCTGCACTGAGTATTACAGTAGGTTCAATAACACGATTTGATGAACCAGAGATAACGCAAAATCGTGGTGTAAGGCTGTCTGCAGGTGCAAAGAATTATCCTTCTGTATTTACAAGAATCGGACGAGGAATAAATAAATCCATAAAACCAGAACTTGTAGATTATGGTGGTAATTATGCCGTTCATCAAATATCACGTGGTGATACAAGATGGTATAAAAATGATCGTAATTTACTAGAACCTACATTACATAATGGAAACGATAAAATATTTAAAGGCTATTGTGGGACAAGCTTCTCTGCACCACACGTAACACATATAGCGGCCAGAATTGAGCGTGCTCTCGAGGAACAAATCGGAGTTTCCCCATCAGCTAATTTAATCCGAGCTCTATTAGTCAATTCTGCAAAATATACTCCTGAAATGGTCGAGTGGACCGAGAATTCTTTTGATGCATTACATACAGGCATGGATAATCCTAAACAAGATCGCAGATTAAGACTAATTGGTTTTGGCAAAGCAGATGACAGCATCCTTTACTCAAATGAAAGACAAGTTACTTTATTTGCTGAAGATGAGATAGACTTGCGTTCATTTCATCTGTATAAAATACCAGTGCCAAACGAGTTTTTGACTGTTCATGCAGAAAAGAGAATAGCTGTTAGTTTAGCTTATAATCCCGTAACACGTTTGCGCCGTGATATTAATATTTTTTAAGAATAGTGTCACCCATCATTGTGTTTTAAACACTTCTTGTATAAATATCATCCATGATAATATTTACAATATGCGATATTTTACAGTATAATAATGACAATATTTATTTAATAGGGTGGTGTGAGGCATGGATGATATGACGGTACCGAAAGACTTATATGACTTATATGAACAAAGAAAACGTGAAACCCCATGGCCCTTTCAGTCGCTGTATGAAAACAAAGAACTGTTTTTGCATATTTTTAAATATTTTCCCTATCCAATGCATATATGCGCACCGGACGGCACGATGCTTCTGGCGAATGAGGAGTATTTAAAGTTTGCCAGGATAAGAAATCCTGAAAGTATTTATAAAAAACATAACATTTTGCTCAATCCCCATCTGGAAAGGTGGGGAGTAAAGGATTTTGTATTGCAGGCATTTAAGGGAGAAGCTGCTTATGCGTATGATGTCAAAGTGCCGTATCAGGAAATCATTAATCGGCTGAGTGATGAAAAGGTATTAGTCTGTGAAAGCCTATTTCATAATATAACTTCCTTGCCTATATACAATAACAATAATGAATTGGAATTTATTGTGTTTATTTTTATAACGTCCAGGTCATATCAGGATAGAGAGGAAATTATAAAAGGCAAAGAATATATTGATAACCACTGGAAAGAGGATTTTGACATAGATAAGCTGGCGAGTATTGTTCACATGAGCCGATATCACTATATTCGTTTATTTAAGCAACATACTGGTATGTCGCCTTATAGCTATTATCAAGACGTAAAGTTTAGCAAAATTATGAAAAAACTATGCGATATGAATTTGTCCATCACTCAAGCCTTTAAGGAGTGTGGTGTGGACTATAATAGTAAGATAGCGAAAAAGTTCAAAGATAGGATAGGAATGACTCCTTCTCAATATCGGGCAAACATCCTAAAAAAATAAAAAAAATGTCAAGCGGCTTCCGAGTGCAATAGCTTCGGAGGTCTTTTTTTTGTCAAAAGATAGCAATAATGAACATAAATATAGCACTCAATTTACTATTCTGTTTGCTAATATTTAAATATAATTGAACCGCGGAGAGTTTATGTAAAAAGCTGATTGAGCTTTCAATTTAGGAGTAGTATTTGAGCAAAATGATAAATAAACTGTGGCAATAGGTAGTGTCAAAAGTTCTATGAAAACTAATTGACATAACTTAGAGTATTTCCTTCCTCTTTTACGATTGTATTATGCTTTACAAATCATTGTAAAGCCTGAAATGAACGGGCTTACGCCCGGGCTTTACAACGATTTAAAAGCACAATTTCTGGTAGCTAAGAGGTAGGAATGGAGAAGTGTAGGGGGGTACACACTTAAAGTGGCTCAACCTACTGAGAATGCTTAAGTTTGTAAGATTACATTAAAAAACTTTTGACACTACCTGGCAATAGGAAGGGGGAAATGTATGCAAACGTTTAAAAGACTGTTAGCGCTTATACTTATCACAGCTTTGACGGTTATGCAGCTGCCTGTATTAGCGCTGACTTTAGGTGAGAACCATACGAATAACCTGCAGACTGATACTGATACGGTATATGATGGCGAACAGGGCATGGTGCCTGCAAGCATTCAATACAGCTTAGGCTTGCGAGTAGAATTAGATGAGATTGAGAAATCCGTATTGGTACAGATGGAAGTCGAAAACATTGTGGGTGATGATGCACCAGGTGGTATACTAGTCACATGCCTATATGTCCAAGATGATGAATCCGGGATTTCGAAGCTTGTCGATTTTTCCACTGCAGAGATACCGGGCGGTGTCTTTGAAGATGGGGCGAGTATGATGCTTTCAAGTAAGATGTTTTATGACGATGTTGATGTTGAAAATCTGGTGGTCAACGGAGTTGTTTGCCGCTCTCTTGATGAGCCGCTGCCTCTGTCTGAAGCACTCGAGTGTCATTACAGTGACTTTGAACTGGTTCCTGTATCTCTTGACACCCTGGATGCTACTGATATTACAAAGACCTCAGTTGTACTCAACGGTAAGGTGGAGGTGGAGGATGGAACCAAGCTTAATGCCTCTGATTTCGGTTTTATTGTTTTAGAAGGCGGAGAAGAAGCACAGGAGGAATTGGACGAGGAAGGGAACCCCATCGGAGTAAGTCTCCCGGATATTCGGCCTGCCGAAAGGATTACCTCTGACGGATACTTTTCTTTGACCCTGACCGGTCTGGGAGAAGGCTCGGAGATTCAGTACATGGCGGTAAAAAAGGGTAAAACGACTTATTATGGACAGCCAAAGGGTGTTGTTACAAATAGTGATGTTCCTATTGTTGAAACACATGAAGCGATGGAACTGAATTCTGACTTAAAATTCGCTAAGGTCAGCGGAAAAATAACTGATAATAAGGGATTTGGCATTACCGAAAGCGGAATTGTATATGGGACGGATCCTAAGAGTGCGCTAACATTGAAAGCAACCAACAATTCCGGCAATAATACTGATATCACAGCCACTCTGGAAGGACTCAGCCCCGGTCAAGTCTATTATTACAGGGCATATGCGAAAACTTCCGGAGGTATCGGATATGGCAAAACCCTAAGCTTTACCATGCCTGCAGTACTTCCGCAGTTTGCAAATGCACCTGTAGCAAATATGTCCTACATTAATTGGACACTTTCCTTTTCAGCCACCATTGCAAGCGACGGAGGAAGTGAAATAACAGAGAGAGGCTTCAGGTATAAAAGAGATTCGAATCCGGATTGGAAATACATAAAAGCTGACAATGATCCGGACTCCAATGTGTTTACAGCAGAATTAGCCGGGCAGTATCAGCTGCCTATTGGAAATTATACGGCGGAAGCTTATATGGTTAATTCGGTCGGCATGGTAACAATGAGCTGCAATAACGGAGCAACGATAAGAACCGACCAATTAGTTCAGGTTTCCGCAAGCATTGACAGTACTTCTGTTACCGTTACTTCTGCGGTTCTCAAGGGGAATATTGTAGATGCTCCAAGTATAAGTTCGTCAAGAGGCTTTGAATATAGGGCAGTCTCCGAAAGTAACTGGATAGATGCAGGTGTAGTGAACGGCGGATTTGTTGAGGGACCGTTTTCCTATACTCTGGAGGGCTTACAGCCATATACCCGCTATGTTTACAGGGCTAAGGCATATACATATGCAGGCTGGAGCTACAGCCCGGAAGTTTACTTTACCACAGTTTACAGCGATAATGCACAGGAAACGGCGTATCAAATGAAAAAGGACGGGAAGACCGCTCTTGAGATTACACAAATATTATATAGCAATATGAAAAAGGATATTAAGGAAATATGCGCAAGCTTAAAATTTGCCGGATTCAGCGCAAATGAAGTTGCCGCTGCCTTTAAAGAGAATCCTGTTAAGGCTACCTATACAAAGGTCATTGAAGCCTTGGCAGAAGCCGGTTTTGATGGCCCGTCAACAGCAAAAGCACTAAAGGATAATTACGAAAGTTCAATAAGTGGGGATGTTGTCTATCAAATTGTCAATTATATGTATCAATATGGCTTTTCGATAGACGAAATTGTAAAAGCTCAAAAAGAGGCATTTGGAATAAATTTGATTTATATGAAATCCGTATCGTCAGATGACCTTCATGCTGTATTTGTACGAGTATATGGAGCATATGCATATGCAAAGGAATATTGGGAAGGCTACGATATTAATTCAAAGCCTGATCCTACTGCGCATATCAATAGTCTGGCACAGGCGATCAAAGTATATACACACTATAGTGCGGGAGATATTGCGGCTGTGATTAAAGAGGTTTATCCCCCTCTTACCTCCTATACATTTATTACTTGTACCCGTTCGACCTTTCCCACCGTCAGTGAGATGGGGGATGCAGTCATGCAGGCACTTGGTGCGGACCCGACTACGGCTGCAATAGAATTGAGCATATATTCGGACAGATATCCAATAGACCAGATTAAAGCCTGGCTTATTCATAAGCATGGACTGAACGCGCAGCAAATGGTCGAGGTTATTATGGACTTACCAAACACGGACCCGCTTAACACCATCCCTGTACTGCTTAAGGATGACCTAAAAATAGTCTCTGCAACAGATGCTGCAAAGGCGATGTACGAAGCAGGCTGGAAAGAAAATGAAAGCAGCTATTATGGCTATTGGCGTGTATTAAGGCTGCTGATAGACCATTACGATTGTACATCGTCTGATTTAATCAATATTATGAAGGATCTGGGATTCTCGGCACAGGCGATAGCCCGGCAGTTGGAAGCTTTGAAAAATAACAATTATATAAGCGCATGGCAGTCCGAATACAGGCAACAGGGTTATGCCGCTTCAGACCTTGCTGCCTGGTACGATTCCACTACTGATGTTCCAAAACCTGATCAGGCAGTTATTATCATGGGGCAAGTCGGTTACAGTCTTGATGAAATTACTTTGGCATTGAAGCAAGTCTATGATTTAGACGCTAATGCAGCGCTAACAATACTTCAATACGACAACTTTATTAATACATATCGTTGGTGGACAGAAGCACAGGCTATGGAAGCCGTTGACTTTGTATATAATGTGAACCCTGTTGAAGACACCATAACAGGTATGAAGGAAAGCGGTGCTACAGCGGTGCAGATTGCAAAGACCTTGAAGGAAAACTTTGCGGTGACATCACCTGATATTGTGGCAGATTATCTGATTGAGCTCGGTTATGGAAAGAATGATGTGCTTACAGCACTTGCGCAGAGCTTCAGAAGCTTGAAAAACGCAGAGCTTATACAGATGCTTTCACAAATTATCCGGGAAAAGTTCTCGGAAGAGCCAATGGATAATATGCGGTTGATACTCAATCTTTATGAAAGTGTAAAAGGAAAGCTCAATCATACGGTGAACGGGATAATTCTGCTGTATAACAGCGGTTTTAGCCTGTCCGACATCACCTATGTACTTAAAAATGATATTGATGCGCTGGAGAATGTGGCTGATACATTGACTGCATTTGAGGCAGGATGTCTTTTACTTGGAATGAAGGCCTATGGACTGACATTTGACAAGCATGATATTTTCAAGGCAGTTGAGGATGTGTACGGCGCAAACTTCATGCTGGAAACAGTTGTTGACTTTAGAATCAATAAGGGATATTCGGCAGATACTGCCATCATAAAATTAGACGAGGATTTCGACATTGATTCTCCTTCCGCTGCGGCTCTTTGCCTGAAAGCGGCAGGATACACAATGGAGGAGATACTTGCTGGTCTGGAATTCATCTACCATTCGGAAAAGGAACTTTTTAAAATTAATCTTTTAAGTCAGGTTTTAGAGATCGTCTATCCGGAAGAACAAGCACCTATGAAAGCTGTCATGAATGCAATGATGAAGGAAAACCCCGGCATTGCCGCAGAAACGCTTTACAGAGCAGGCTATTCCTTGAAGGAAATTATCACCATTCTTCAACACGACTACGAGATGTCCTCGCCGGAGGTAACCGAGCTTTTATATGAGCGGAATTTTCAGGACATTGTGATATCAGTGGAGGACGTCTATGGCGGAAACGGATATCTGGACTTTATTCTTTACAGAAAGAACCGGGGCGACAGTATAACACAGCTCTTTGACTGGTTGTATAAACGCCTTGGTGTTACAGATGTCCAGCAAATTATAAACACCTTAAAGCTTGTGGGCTTTACAAACGAAGACATAATCACTCTTTTATATGAAAAACGCAAAGTTGCGACCGATGAAACCGTACTGCAGGTGCAGGAAGCTTTCGGCATAGGCAGCATATCGGAGTTTCTTGCCCTCAGAAAAAGCCGCGGCGACAATATCGATCAGGCTTTTAACTGGCTGCAAAAGTTTGGCGTAAAAAATGTTTCGGATATCATCAGTCATTTAACCGAAGCGGGATATTCACAAAAAGAGCTTATCGAGTTTTTGTTTAAGCTTAGTGCGCATAAAGAAATAGATCTCAACGGGGAAGACTTATTTGAAAAGAATACCATTGTCAGCTATCTAAAGGAAAGAAAGGCTATGGGTGAAAATATTACCCAGATTTATAATAGTCTGTACCATCAATTTGCAATAACAAATATTGCACAAATTGCAAACTATCTGCATGCCGTTGGTTATTCAAGCACCGAAATTCTGGATAAGCTTTTTTACGAATATGGCACTCAGCCTGACTACTTTGGAGAAATCATTGCGGCAGTACAGTCTTCAAGCAGAGGGACGGATGTCATTACAGAGTACCTTCAGGAGAAAAAGCAGCAGGGCGAAAGCATATTACTTCTGTATAATCATCTGAAGGTCAAATTCATCATGACGGATTTGACGCAAATCGTCCAGTATTTAAAAGCTGTCGGTTATACAAACGTTGAAATCATAGAATTTCTGTATCAGGAAATAACCGACACAAGCCGTTATGGAGAAGTCATTGCGGCAGTACAGGCTTCAAGCGGAGGAACGGATGATATTACAGAGTACATTCAAGAGAAAAAGCAGCAGGGCGAAAGCATATTACTTCTGTATAATCATCTGAAGGTCAAATTCATCATGACGGATTTGACGCAAATCGTCCAGTATTTAAAAGCTGTCGGTTATACAAACGTTGAAATCATAGAATTTCTGTATCAGGAAATAACCGACACAAGCCGTTATGGAGAAATCATTGCGGCAGTACAGGCGGCAAATGCTGTTAATGGTACCGACGTTATCCTGGAATTCCTCCGTAATAAGAAGGTTGAGGGTAAAGTACTTCATGAGCTGTACAGCTTCATAATCAATCAATTTACAGTTAGTGATACTGAACAAATAGTCAGTCTTTTAAAGGCAATCGGCTATACAAACAACGAAATTATTGATTTTTGGAGTCAGCTTTTTGGTGGTGCCCCAAGTCAGTATGAGGAAATCATCCAGGCAACCCAGGCTGCATCTGGAACGGATGTTGTCCTTGATTTTCTCGTGGAAAAGAAAAATCAGGGTGAGAATATTTATTTAATATATAATCGGCTTTCATCTCAATTTTCAATTATCGATATTAGCAGGATTTCATCTTATTTAATGGCAGTTGGCTATAACAGCAGCGAAGTTCTGGAATTTTTGTTTATGACAATCAATGACCAAAGCCGTTATGGAGAAATTGTAGCGGCGGTGCAGGCTGCAAATGCATCCTCAGGCAATATTACACTGGAATATCTGCAATATTTGAAAAGTAAAGGTGATGGTCTTTTTCAATTATACAACTGTCTAATTGAAAAAATGTGTATTACGGATTTAACCCGGATCGCAACATATTTACTGGAAGTGGGTTACAGCAGCAATGAAATTATTGATTTTCTGTACAGGACAATCAATGACCAAAGCCGCTACGAAGAAATAGTTGCAGCAGTTCAGGCTGCAAGGGCATCCTCAGGTGGTGACCTTATATTGGAATATCTGCGATATTTGAAAAGCAATGGTGATGGTCTTGTTCAATTATACAACTGTTTGATTGATAAAATGCGTATTACGGATTTAACCCGGATTGCAACATATTTACTTGGGGTGGGATACAGCAGCAATCAACTGATTGATTTTTTGTACAATATCATTAATGACCAAAGCCGTTACGAAGAAATAGTGGCAGCAGTTCAGGCTGCAAGAGCATCCTCAGGTGGTGACGTTATATTGGAATATTTGCAGCATATTAAAAATCAAGGAATGGATATTGTTAATATCTATTTTGGTATGGTCAATAAATTTGGCATTAACGATGTGAAAAAGATTCTGAATTACTTAAAGGATGCAGGTTATACAAGAGAAGAAGTCATTGCATTTGCTTTTAGCGGTTATGCGAATTTCAAAGAGATGATTATTGCCTCTGCCCAAAACCATTACGGAGACGACAGTATTTTACAGCTTCTTACATACAGAAAAAGTCAGGGTGACAGTCTTGCACAGCTTTATAGCCTGCTCACTCAGCTAAATATCATCGAAGCCGGACAGATAGCCGCCTACTTTAAGGAAGTGGGGTTTGCTGATGCAGAAATAACAGCGTTTTTCAATGAGAGAAAAATCAGTATGCATAATCAAATAATAACATTCATCCAGGAATGCTACGCAAACGATGTCATTTTGGATTATCTTTTAAGCGTTAAGAGCAATGGTGGAAACTGTGATTTAAGCTTCCACTGGCTTACTGTAAATTTCGGGCTCAGCGACACGGCTCAAATAGCATGGTACTTGAATCAGGCAGGCTACGTGGACAATGAAATCATTATAGCGATAGACAGGCCAAACAACGGCCGAAAGGCAATTACCGCACTTAAGGGCATATATGGTACTGAAACGCCGGTACAGCTTTTGGTTCGATTGCTTGCAGTACCTGCCGGCAGTCCCTATACTGTTCATGACCTGGTCTGCGGTATAAAGAGTGCATTCCCCGATCTTGATTATCCGGATATTATAAGGATGGTCAGGGAGTCAGGCAAAAATTTTGAAGATATTGTACTATGGCTGAGACAGATGAACGAAAATAACGGAGTTTTTTATCTTGGGCTGTCGAAAGATGAGCTGGACAGGGTGGCAGCTATAATCGGAAAAAGAAAAGAAAACGACCTTCATCTGGATAAGATGAATGCCATGTATGTCTTGCTGGGCTTTAACTATACTTTGGAGGAAGCAGTCTATTGGGCGAAATATGCGAATTTTGAAAGCTATGAGATCTACTTTATCGGTCAAAACTTTATCGATAACCATAAGGAAGATTATAAGGTTATGTTGGCAATGGAAGAAGCAGGCTGCACCCTGATTGAGATTGCAGAGGCAGTGATTGCGTCTCTAAGAAAAGTAACAGACGATCCGAATTATCAGGAAAATTATTATAGCTTATCAACCAATACGATGAATAGTCTGGCTGAAATGGGCAAGCCCATTACGGAAGTGGCAGAAGCTCTCGTGCATGCAGGCATTGGTCCAAGATATGTGATATACTCCCTGTATGGTTACTGGTATAAATATTTTTACTGGAAGGATCCCAAGATCAACCACTATCCTCATACGGATGAGGAATTCACTCTTCTCAATATGGTGACCTGGGTTTACAATGCAGTAAGCTCTCTGCCGGATGAAGAAAAGGAAACGATTAATATGGTTGAAGAAACTGCGGCAGCCCTATATAAAAGAAGAGATATGCCGAGGGCTACCAATGTGGATGTCTTTGAAGCGATGATGTTCATTACGGGCAAAATGAGTTTAAACTGGAGGGAGAAATTACCACAGTCAGATATCGATGTCATCGATGATCTGATTAACACCATCGCTTCGCTTATATCATTTCCGGGTCAGAGCGTAAATAACATACTGGACCGTGTTTTGGTTGTGAACGCCATGCGCATAGCAGGATATGACAATGATGAAGCAACGGATCTTTTGAAGGCGGTTGTCGGGTCAAACTTTATGATGAATTTTGCCATGCAGGCAATGGGCGGATATAATGCCATTGATGCCTGGAATGCGGTTATGAGGGTAGATGCCTATCGCGTTCAACTGACAATCAATATTGCATGGACCATTGCATGTAACGCTTATAGACTGGATGCTTATTATAAAGTTATTAACAATGTGAAAAAGTACTATGACAAGCTGAAGAAGATTTGTATGTTCCTTATCGATCACAATATATTGAAAGCGTCGACGTCGGATATAACCTTTAGCGCATATGGTGAACTTGATAAAGTAATGACGTTTGGCATGACATCAGAGACAGTAATATCAGATGTTACACTTTCATCAAATGAGAATGGTACTGTTGCTGTCAGAGGAAGCATTATCACAGATGAAAATAACCTAGTGATTATCCTTGTGAAGAAACCTGCAATGAATGGCAGCTCACAAAAAAGTATTTCACTAAATTCTCTTACTGACGAAGCACTCAAAGAGGTGATAGACTATTTTGGATGTGTAAACAGCACCGACAATTTTGAACTTCAGTACCGTTCTGACGGAATACCGGGAGAATATACTGTTATTGTCGGTACAATAGGCGCTGTTGAGCCTTATACTGCTGAATCGGTTTTATTTGGGGAAGGGCGTGAAGGATATGTATTATCCTTGTCTGCTCAATTAAATGAACAGGAAAAATCCGTCACGGTTATTCCGGACATTGTAAAGTTTGGTGGAAATACAGATGAGGACATACTGATTATTGCACTATATGAAAACAATGATGGGGTCTATAGCTTGATTGATATTGTAACCAGAAAAGATTTAAAAAATGAAGATGCCTTGGAATTATCTTTTGAGGGATTTAACATTTCCATTGAAAATTTGGTGGCCAAGGGAATGATTTGGGACTGTCTGGACAGTATATCTCCTAAGGCTCAATATGTTGTAGTACCGTACAGTGAAATGCACTAGTAGGTTCAGTGGTGAATCAAAACAAAGTGCTCTGTGATCAATTCCGCAGAGTACTTTGTTTTTGTTATGATACAATTGATGGGTGACAAATAAAAAAAGAAAATAGACTCCAATATGATATAATGTTTAACGACCAAGAAAAACAAATATCAAAGGAGCTATTTTCTATGAACAGTATAACATCAATAGCAAAGTTTCGTCAAAGGGTAATAAGATTTTCAGAAAAGCATGGAGTAACACAGGCAAGCATTCGACATCGAGTTAGTAGGAATGCCATATACGAATGGAAAGCAAAGTATGATGGGAACTGGAAGAGCTTAAAGGATAAAAGTCATAGACCAAAGAGCCATCCCAATCAACATACACAGGAATATGTGCCAAGATTAAAGAGGCCCGAATGGGCAACGGTGGGTGTGCTCGGCAAATTGATTGTTTACGATGACGGCACCCTGCAAAGCGGCGATATGTGCCGGTGCGGCGCCGGCGGGAAAGCCGTAAAATCTATAAAAGGCGGTTACCCTGTTTTGAAAAGAGTATCGGATGACAAGGTCTTAATCTGGTTCCGGGGGTGATGTATAGGTGCCTAAAACAACAGAAAACTACGGATTTAAGAAACCATTGTACAATGAAAACGCTGATGTGGCCGTGCTAAATGAAAACATGGACACCTTGGACGAGATTTTAACTCCCACAGTATCGGCAAATACAGCGCCCGGTGCGTCTACGAAAGGAAAAATTTCAATAGTGCTCGGCTGGCTTGCCAATCGTATTAAAGCAATCACAGGCAAGTCATCATGGCAGGCGGATCCTTCGGTCACCCTTGAGGACTGCAGAAACCATATTCAAGGCGGCACCCACGCCAATGCCACCGTGGCATCAAGCGGATTTATGAGTGCAACGGACAAACAAAAACTTGATTATGCTACAAGTGAATATACCGCAAACAGATTGATTTTAAGAGATGCAAACGGCAGGGCGAAAGTACAGACACCCTCAAGTTCATATGACATAGCCAATAAAAGCTATGTGGACAATAACTTCGTGCCAAAGGGTACAGATACTACTATGTCGGCAAAGCTTATCGCCCAGTCCAACACCGCATACTCAACAAAACAGGTGCGCAATATTGTCATATGGACTTCGGGTGACACTCCGCCTTCTACTTCCAACGGGGATATTTTGATAAAGGTGTTTTAGCCATGAGCAGGACGATTTCTTTTAAATACGATTATCCTTACTGTGGATACAGCGATACTGCAAAGTATGGCAATCAATGGGCGGAGAGCAGAAGCACATTAAACGGGTGTTATACTTATCCGATGGAATTTAATAACACCGTTCCGGGTGTCAGGCATATGAAGATTGAAGCTGAAGTGGAGAACACTGGATCAGGCACGATATATGGCCGTTCGTGGGACTTCATGGTGTACCGCCAAAGCTACGGCTGGGTTGATATCCTTACATTTACCATGCCAAATGACGGGCTTTATACTATTGACACTGACATACCGAATTACAATATCACGAAATTTGCAGTCGTGCCGACCTCAAATCCCGGCAGCAGCAGAACATGGGAGAGTTGGTTTGGTGTTGAGCAGTTGACTATTACCGAAAGCGTAACAACCGCGGATTTATTGACGGGAGATTTCCAGTACGGTATATTTCCCAATTATTACGGCATATCACAGCGTGTCAATGAAGTTTATGTGAATATGGGCGGTGTGCTGACCAAGGCCAAGGATATTATGATAAACATTGACGGTAATCTTGTTTCCCTGGCTAAGGTTTATTCAGGCTATTTCAAGTCAACCTCGGAGCAGATGAAGGTGTTTGAATTTACAGTACCGACAGATGGAGTGTACAGAATACAGCAAAAATGGATCTCGGGCGACCACGAACTAAGGCTATATGACAGCAATTTCAATCAAATATCTGACGGATACTTTTATTCTCAGGCTTTCGCACTAAACGGCGGAAGCCTTTATTATATATCGGTAACGCATTATTACTATAATACCAATACGGGTGAAAGCTACCTGCAGATTTATAAGGAGTGTTAATTTATGGATAAACTCAAATATTTATATGGCGGAATTACAAGCTTCTTTGCATATGTTTTAGGCGGTATGGACAGTCTGATGGCTGTCCTTTTAATTTTGATTTTTATTGATTTGGTAAGCGGATTTATTAAAGCATGGGTTAAAAAAGAGTTTGCCTCAAGTACTTTTTATATGGGCGGTGTAAAGAAGATTGGAATACTGCTGATTGTGGCGCTTGCCACACAGCTTGACACATTAATGACCGGTGAAACGGTGGTTTTCAGAGTTGCCGCAATTACCTATTACATTGCAAACGAAGGATTTTCGATTTTGGAAAACTGGGGCGCTATGGGCCTGCCGCTGCCGAAACAGCTGAAAAATGCATTAGCAAAATTGAAGGAGGACTCAGATGATGGAGATAAATAAAAAGCAGATTGCATATAACCGTACCACTCGAAGTCAAAGGCCGTAGTATATCGTTATTCACGATACCGGAAACAAAAACAAGGGAGCCAATGCTGAAGCCCATTTTAATTATTTTAACGGCGGAGACAGACAGTCCTCCGCTGATTTTTTTGTTGACGATACTCAGGTTCTGCAGGTCAATGATTACAACACCTACTACACCTGGCACTGCGGCGACGGCAAGGGTAAGAACGGTATCACAAACGCTAATTCCATAGGTATTGCAATCTGTGTTAATCCAGATGGCAATTATGATACTGCCTTTCAAAATGCAGTTGCACTAACAAAACATCTCATGGCAGAACTTAATATCCCTATAGATCGTGTCGTGCGTCACTACGACGCAAGCGGAAAGAACTGCCCGGCGTCCATGAGCGCTAACAACTGGGCACTATGGAATACCTTCAAAGCACAGCTTCAACAGAAGTCAAACATACCTTGGTACAATGACGCCCAGTGGTGGGTAAAGGCGAACGGCATATCAGACGGAACAAGACCGGAGGAATCGGCCACCCGTGCCGAGGTATGGCAGATGCTTTATAGAATGGCAAACAGAACAGGATGATATTGGAAAGGGAGTGAGCCTGTTGACACCGGCAGAAAAAGCAAAAATATATGAGATGAGAGCTGAAGGCAGGAGTTATTCTAAAATAGCCTCATCTCTAAACATATCCGTTAACACAGTAAAATCATATTACAGGCGAAACAACCTTTGTACTAAGTTCAATGCTTCAAAAACAAACAATGACATTTTAAAAAACTCTTTCTGCAAATACTGTAGCAAGCCTATATCCCAAACCGGTAGGCACAGGCCAAGAAAGTTTTGTTCGGAAAACTGCCGCCGTTTATGGTGGAAAGAAAACGAAAAGACTGCATCTGTCATATATACGGACGCGCAATGCAGATATTGCGGAAAAGAGTTTAAAAGCCGCAGCAAGGAAGAAAACAAGTACTGCAGTCACAGTTGTTATATTAAGGATCGTTTTGGAGGTGATACTTTTGAGTACAGAACAGTTTAAATCTGAAAAAGATTACCGGGTGGCACTTATTATTGCCAAATCCATGCTTAAATCCCGGATTATTGACGAGCGAGATTACCGAAAAATTAATACGATATTGATTAATAAATATAGGCCGTTATTGGGCAGTTTATGCTGCTGATTTCCTTGCAGACTGCCCGAAAACTACGACAGAAATACAAATAAAGGTGGGAAAGAGGCACCAGATATGGTATAATAAGAACATCAGGAGCACAAGGGAGGGTCGGATAATGGGATATATTCAGGGAGCAAATCGAAATCAGGTTATTCTTTTTCCGGATACACTGGATGACTATGTGGAAACCGATAACGAGGTACGGGTCATCGATGCGTTCGTCGAATCTCTGAATGTCGGGGAGCTCAGGTTTAAGGCTGAACCGGCAAAAGAAGGACGCCCGGGATATGATCCTCGAGATATGCTCAAGCTCTATGTATACGCTTATCTGAATCATATCCGTTCCTCCCGCCGTCTGCAAAAGGAAGCCAGACGGAATGTGGAACTCATGTGGTTATTAAAGAAAGTAGTTCCGGATTTCAGATGCATATCGGATTTTCGGAAGGACAATGCGAAGGCCATAAAAGAAGTATTCAAATCGTTTGTAAAGCTTTGTGATAAAGCGGAATTGTTGTCACACGAATCTGTTGTCATAGACGGAAGCAAGTTTCGCGCGGTAAACGCGGACAATAAAAGCTATGCCAGTAGCAATGTATCAAAGGTTCTTAAAGATATAGATGAAAAGATTGATGAGTATATGAAGGAACTGGATGAATGCGATAAAGTGGAGGCAAAGCCTGGCGCACTTGAAAAAGAGGATATATCCGGTATATTGGATTATCTGGAACGAAGAAAGAAACAGTTAACGGATGCTCTGGCTCAACTCGAGTCGTGCGGAGAAAATCAGGTTTGCACAACAGACCCGGAATGCCGCCTTATGAAAACAAGGGACGGCATCCGACCGAGCTTTAATGTTCAGACAGCGGTGGAATCAGAGAATCATATCATAGTGAATTACGACGTTACAGACAAATGTGTGGACTGGAATCTTCTTCAGAAAGGGATTGAGGGAGCGAAAAAGGCACTGGGAGTAAAAAACATTGAAGGTATCGTAGACCGTGGATACAGCAATGGTGATGAAATCTTTCAATGCCTGCTAAATGGAGATACGCCGACGACTTTTCCCAATAAAGGCGAAAAGTGCAGAATTTTCCGTTTCCGGAAGATAGATGATGCAATTACAAAGGAAATGCTTACATCGAACGACAAACATGTCCTGATGAAATGCGTATCTGCCGGCGTGCTTCCGGAAGTGCTGAAGCGGGACGATATAGAGGATGGAGATTTACAAAAGACGCGAGAGCGGTTCAGGACTTTATTTGAATAAAGAGACCGGTGAGCTTGTTTCGTATGCGGAAATGAGAAACGCAGGCGGGCTGAAACAGGAAAAAGTCGATGTTAAGCGGGAAGAACCTCTGCAAAAATACTTTGAACGGGACATAGAAAAAGACACGGTGACCTGTCCGATGGGTCAAACCTTGTTTTACGCAGGTCCGGGACAGCCGAACGGGAAAAAGGATCCTACCATCCGAAGGTATCACAGAGCGTCGGCATGCAACAAATGTAAAAACAAATGCACGATGGGAAAGCGTCGGATTATATCGTTCAAAGAAGGCGAAACGCAGATATACGAAACATTTTATGACAAATGCCGGGACGGAAAGATATACCGTAGAACGAATCATACATTTAAGTACCTTCAGCCTAAGGAGGAAGAAAGCAGCTGGGAAGAATGGGTTATAATCAGATTCTATCCAAACTACCAGCATCTGCGAAAACGCAACACAATTGTGGAACATCCGTATGGGACGGTAAAGAGATGGCACGGCGCCAGTTATCTGCTGACCAAAGGAAAACTCATGGCAGCCGCTGAGATCGGGCTTTCTTTTCTTGCCTATAATTTCCGGAGGGCCATGAATCTCCTCGGAACAGAGAAAATGATGGAAGTAATTAAGGCCTGAGTATGGGCTTTCTTACTGTTCTAAGACCCAAAAAAGATGGAAATGAAAAAAATTTATGTCGCCGCATTTTTGTTAGATGTTGACAAATGTAGGGCGGCATTTTCTATGCCTTTTTTCTTATTTTTCGGACAGTCTCCTTGATATATGAAGGCTTTAGAGGTAATATGTGATACTGAAAGGAGGGCTTTGAATGGAAAGGATTGTAAGAAAAATAGAGCCGCTATTGCCAGCTTTACCGGCCAAAAAACGTGTAGCTGCCTATGCGAGAGTATCAACCGGCAAGGATGCCATGCTCCATTCACTCTCTGCTCAGGTCAGCTACTACAGCAGTTATATACAAAGACACAAAGATTGGCAGTATGTTGGAGTTTATGCGGATGAAGCAATAACCGGCACAAAGGAAAGCAGGTCGGAGTTTCAGCGCCTGCTGGACGATTGCCGCGCAGGGCTTATTGACATGATAATAACAAAGTCTATATCAAGGTTTGCCCGCAACACGCTTACTCTTTTGGAAGTGACAAGGGAACTTAAAGAACTTGGGATAGACGTATACTTTGAAAAAGAGAATTTACATTCCATAAGCGAGGATGGCGAGATGATGCTTACCATCCTCGCTTCTTTTGCGCAGGCGGAAAGCCGGTCGGTTTCTGAAAACTGTAAATGGCGCATTAGAAATAATTACAAAGATGGAATACCAAACACCTTTAATATTCTGGGATATGATTTTAGTAAAGGTGTTCTCGCTATCAATAAGCAAGAAGCAGAAACAGTTAAAATGATTTTTGAATGGTACATAAGCGGCATGGGGCGGCTGGCTATCGTGAAAAAACTAAAATCTCTTGGTATCAAGCCTAAAAATAATGGAGAGTGGGACAGCAGAAAAATCAAAGAAATTCTATGCAATGAAAAATATGTCGGAGATTTGCTCTTGCAAAAGGTTTTTGTAGCCGACCATTTAACAAAGAAAAACGTACCAAACAACGGCGAATTACCCAAGTATTATGTTAAAGACAATCATGAAGCTATTATAAACAGGGAGTTATTTGACAGGGTGCAAGAAGAAATTAAGAGGCGGGAGAAACAATACAGCGCAAAGTCAAAAACAACAGCCATCTATCCTTACACGGGTAAAATAGTATGCAACAATTGTGGGAAACGCTATCACCGGAAGATAAACAACTCGGGCACGAAGTACCAAAAAGCAGTTTGGATTTGCTCGACCTACAACACGATGGGAAAAGAATATTGCAACGCAAAACAAATCCCCGAATATGTGCTCGACAGTTTAACCTCTGAATTTGATAAGGAAATTGATACGATTATTGCATATCCAAACCATGTATTGAAATTTATATTTAATGATAACACCATTGTAGAAAAGGAGTGGTGTTACTGATGTCAAGGCAGGTAACTGTTATTCCAGCAATTAAGAGAATTGAAATTAAAAACCCAATAATTGCAAAAAGAAGGGTGGCTGCATATGCCCGGGTGTCGACGGACAATGAAGAACAGCTTACAAGCTATGAGGCGCAAGTGGATTATTATACCCGATACATAAAGTCTAATGAGAATTGGGAGTTTGTCGGCATTTACACCGATGAGGGAATTACAGCAACAAATACGAAAAAGCGTGACGGTTTTAAGAAAATGATTCAGGATGCCTTGGACGGGAAGATTGACCTGATAATTACTAAATCGGTAAGCCGTTTTGCAAGAAATACGGTGGATACGCTAATTGCTGTCCGGCAGCTTAAAGAAAAAGGTGTGGAGGTATATTTCGAGAAAGAGAATATTTACACTTTAGACAGCAAAGGCGAACTGCTGATTACCATAATGTCAAGCCTTGCGCAGGAAGAAAGCCGTTCCATAAGTGAGAACGTCACTTGGGGGCGCAGGAAACGGTTTGCAGACGGCAAAGTCAGTTTGCCGTATAAGCAGTTTCTTGGTTATGAAAAGGGAGAGGACGGCTTGCCGAAGATAGTGGAGGAAGAAGCAAAGGTTGTCCGCTTGATTTACAGGTTTTTTCTCGAAGGGAAAACACCCACAGGAATTGTAAAAATCCTAACTTCAAAAGGTATCCCTTCTCCGGGTGGCAAATCAAAGTGGCATGCCAGTACGGTGAGGAGTATTCTCACCAATGAAAAGTATAAAGGGGATGCTATTTTGCAAAAAACCTTCTGTACTGATTTTCTCACTAAAAAGATGAAGGTGAATGAGGGTGAGGTTCCTCAGTATTATGTTGAAAACAGCCATCCACCGATTGTGTCAAAAGAAGTGTTTGACCTTGTGCAGCATGAATTTAAAAGGCGCAAAAACAGCCGTAATTATACTACCGGAACATCTTGTTTTTCAAGCAGAATAGTGTGCGGCTGTTGCGAGGGTATATTTGGACCCAAGGTTTGGCATAGCAATAGTAAATACCGGCGAACCATATGGCAGTGCAACAACAAATTTAAGGGTGAGAAAAAATGTGCCACACCTCATTTGGATGAAGAAACATTAAAGCGGCTTTTTGTTGAGGCTTTTAACAGTTTAATAGAGGACAAGGAAGCCATTATTTCTGGTTACGATGCCATTATACAAGCGCTTACCGATACTACAGCCCTTGATAAAGAAACTGAGAAGGTGCAAGGCGAATGTGATGTGGTACTCGAACTCATGAGAAAGCTTGTAGATGAAAATGCACATACCGCTCTTGACCAGGAGGATTATGGGCGGAGATATAACGCTTATGCAGCAAGGTTTGAGAAAGCTAAAAAGAAACTTGAAAAGATTAACGAACAGAAAGTTAACCAGCAAGCAAAACGAGAAAATATTGAAGCCTTTATGAAGACGATTAAGGAAAATGACCATTTGTTAACGGAATTTGATGAAGAACTGTGGTGCGCAACAGTCGACAGACTTATTGTCCACACAACAAATAATGTTACCGTTATATTTAAGGATGGTACAGAATTGCCTTGGCATATAT
>ENA-UPAD01001454-UPAD01001454.1-bioreactor-metagenome-genome-assembly--contig:-NODE-1454-length-24354-cov-7.032182_pt1 | contig 24354 bp, 14 predicted proteins | sample MGYA00238179_ERZ772710 | MGnify/ENA primary metagenome ERZ772710 (study PRJEB29004, sample SAMN07631245) | bioreactor metagenome | isolation source: Switchgrass digestor | place: USA: Dartmouth...
CGATAAGCCGTACATCTTGGTAAAAGCTTTATCCGCCTGCGCCTTGCTGTTATCTTTTCCGCGCCATCCCATGGCGAGGAGTGTATTCGTGAACCTGTCGTGGTACGTAGCGCCGCCCTGAACGTTAGGATTTGACCCTCTTGCCTGCAGTTCCTGGGCGATATTCGGATAGTTTTCTTCAAACACTTCCTCGGCCGGACGCTCCGGCGCCGGTGCCTGCGCCGCCTGCTGCGGCCGCGCCGCGGCCTTCTTTCTGTCCGGCTTTTTGGCCTGCACGGGAGCCGCCGTTCCCGGGCTCATGGCCGGGACGGCCGCCGGCCCGGGGAGGGACACGCTCTGCCCCAGGGCGGCCGCTCTGCCCTGCATGTCGGCCTGCGACTCAAGCGCCGGATCGTTTAAAAATCCCGTGCCCGAGACCATGCCCGACGCCTGCTGCGCCACATGGGCCAGCTCATGGCCCAGCAGGGCCTGCCCCGTCGTGGAATCCGGGCGGTACTTCCCCGGGGCGAAGGCGATCATGCCGCCCATGGACGCGGCTTCCGCCCCCATTTCTTCGACGATGGGACTTTCGTATATGACCACGTTGGAGAAGTCCATGCCGAACGCATCGTTCATCTTCTGCATCACAGGTTCGGCCATCGCCTTTCCCCTTCCGAGAAGGGAGACAGGGTTTATGGCGCTTACCTGTGTCTGAGCCGGCGGAGCGGCGGCTCTGTCACGCGCGGGCTTTTGTTTTTGCCTTTCCATATTCACTCTCATGGCCGAACCTCCTGAATAAGTCCCAAAATTCACCGAATTTCGTGTTCATCGGTCAAAAAATCCTATATAATGGCGGTGATAAACTCGCCATAAGGAGGATCGCAGTGTACCTGCTGAAAATCTCGCCCTCATACCTTGAGGGCTTCCTTCCGTATATACCGGAAAACCTGCTCGGCAGTCTCACGGATCAGCGCTATACATATCTCGGATGCGTGAGCGGCGGGCTTGCCTGCGGCGCCGCCGTCTCCGAATCCGACGCGAGCGGCAAGGAAGCCGTCATCCGCTCCATTCTGGTTGACGAGAAAGTCCGCCGCCGCGGATACGGCACCGCGCTGATGAAGGGCCTTGCCAAAACCGCCGCGCAGGCCGGCCTGTCCGCCCTGCGGATCTTCTACGCCCTCGATTTTTCCGAGCAGCTGGCGCTCGAGTCGTTTTTAAAATCCTGCGGCTTTGGCGGGTTTCTGAACGTGTCCACCACGTTCAAATGCAAGCTGGGGGACCTGCGCCGGTCCGCTTTTATCAAGAAATACCTGCCCTTCTCGAGGCGCTTTTCCGGGCTTGTCCCCTTCCGGGACCTGCCCCGCGATCAGCTTGACGCGATGCTCGCCGCGCACGAGCGGGAGATACCGGAGTTTTTGAGCATTGACGCCGTGGCGTTCGACCCGGACATCTCCTTTGCCGCGGTGGGAAGCGGCGGCATCGAAGGCTATATTCTCGCCGGCGAGCGCGGCGGCACCGTTGAGATTTCGTCCGCCATCGTCTTTGGCTCGCCGAGCATCGTCTCAGGCACGTTCCCGGCGCTCGTGAGCGCCTGCCTGGGCGCCATCCTAAGCCGCTGCGATGACGACAAGTGGGTTTCGGTGGACTCCGTGAACAACACCGTGACCAGCATGGCGCGAAACGCCGTTGCGGGAATCCCGCACCGCATCATACAGGGCAAGGAAGCGTTCCTGCAGCTTACTTGAACACTAGGTCGGCGTACTCGCCGAGGTCTTTCCTGACCACGACGATTTCATTCTTCCGCAGCTCGTTGACCGCCGCGACAAGCAGCTCCTCCATGCCGATGGGGGCGTCCTTCGCGGCCGCCAGGAACGCCGCGTTGACGACGATGTTCTTGATGCTGCCGCCCGTGATTTCAAACTTCTCCGCCATAAAATCAAAGTCCACGTTGTCGGCAACCGGCACATCCGGCGGCAGCATACTTTTGTAGAGCTTGGCCCGCGTCTCCTTGTCGGGAAACGGGAAGTGTATCACGAAGCTGATCCGGCGCATAAACGCCGCGTCGATGTTCTGGAGAAGGTTTGTGGCGAGGATACACACGCCGTCAAATTCCTCGACCTGCTGCAAAAGGTACGCGGTCTCGACGTTGGCGTACCGGTCGTGCGCGTCCTTCACCTCGGAGCGCTTGCCGAAGATGGCGTCGCACTCGTCGAAAAACAAAATGCAGTTGCTGCGCTTTGCCTCCTGAAAGACGGCCCGGAGGTTTTTCTCCGTTTCGCCGATGTATTTGCTGATGACCTGCGAAATCTGGACTTTATATAGCTCCATGTGGAGCTGGTTGGCGACCACCTGCGCGCCCATCGTCTTGCCGGTGCCGGGCGGGCCGGCAAACAGCATGGACAATCCCCTGCCGTACGTCACGCGGCGGCCGAAGCCCCATTCGTTGAAGACCCTCATGCTGTAGCGGATATGGTCGCAGGCCTGCTGCATGAGCTTTATCTGGTCGGGCGGCAAAATCAGGTCGTCCCAGCCGTAGGCGGGGGTGATGCGCGCGGCCAGGCTGTCGAGCTTGTGGACCACCTGGTTGTAGCAGCACCGGTGCATCGTTTCGGCCGTAATCTCGGACGCCCCGCCAAGTTCAGTCAGCCCCTCGGCCTGCCGGACGGCGTTTTTAATCTGGCCCGGCACAAAGTGGAATTTAACGGCAAGCTCCTTGATGCTCAGTTCCGGCTCCGGCCGGAATTTTTTCATATAGCCCGTAAACAGCCGCGCCCGCTCCGCCTCGTCGGGCATGTCCAGCTCGAAGGCTGAGATGATGAACCGGTCGGACAGGCCGCTTGCCCGGTACGTCTCCTCCGTAAGCAGGAAGATGACGCCGAGGGACTCCGGCGCGTCTGAGAGCGCCTGCTCGAAGGCCGACAGGGTCGCCTGCTCGCCGGTCAGGACGGCCTCCACATGGTAAAGGCAGAGGCTCGACCCCGTAAGGGCCGCGAGCATCATCGCCCGGCAGACGCCCTGCTGAACGTCTTCCGCCATCGGCCGGACGTCGGCAAACAGGCACGTCTTCCCCTGCGCGCGCATGGCGTGTTTGAGCAGGAAGCGCTTCCCCGCCCCCTCGGGACCTTTGAGAACCGTCAGCCCCCGCCCGCCGGAGCCCACCATTTTGCGCAGCAGCCCGGCAAGCTCCTGCCGGATGAGCAGCTCGTCGTGAGGCGCGTCCGGACTAAACAGCTCCATGCCCGCCTCCAGCTGCGGGGCCATGCCGAGGATGAACTCTTCCACGTAGTGGCTCAGGCTCAGCTCCCCGCGGGCCCAGTGCTCGCCGTTAAACAGGCTGCTGAAAAGCCCCTTGCGCTTAAACCGCGCCAGGTTGCACGCGACGACGTCCCCCGGCTCAGACAGAAGCTGGCAGACAAGCTCAAACTTCGGCAGGCGGCTTGTGATGTCGTCCTGCAGGTACGCGATGATTTTTTCGTACTTCTTATCAAGCTTTAAGATAAAGGCCAGCGCGACGCAGCTAAACTCAAAGCCGTCGAGGCCCAGGCGCCGGGCAAGCTGGAGCAGCGGGAACTTCGACGCGTCGCTGCGCGCGATTCTTGTTTTCACCAGAAGCTCGGCGTTTCGGATGTCCTCGGCTTCTTCCTCCGTCACCGACGCAAACGCCGCAATCTGTGTCCCTTTTGAGAGGTTGTACTCAAACTCCTGGCGCGTGACCACAAATCCCATCATGTTGGACAGGTTGTTTTCCGGCCCGACCCACGCGTGGTATTTGTAATACAGGTAAATGCGCAAATCCAGCACGCGGTTGAGGTCGGCAATTAAGTCCCACTGATCGTCGTAGGCCAAGTCCACCGCCGAGTAATCCAGTTCTTCCGGCAATTCAAGCATTGTCGGCACCTTCCGTTTCTCTTTGCGCTATTTTTGCACGAGCGCGTCGCTTTTCCGCTCCCTTAAAAAGAGCAGAATCAGCACGGCGTCCGCGATACAGACGGCGGCGATGGGGATTAAAGTAGCCATGCCGCTTTTGGCGCTGATGCCGGAGATAAGCTGCCCGTACAGGACGGGACTGGCCGACTGCGCAATCAGCGCCACGATGGACATATACCCCAGCGCTTCCGAAGCCCCCACCTTTTTGACGGCGGGTATCGAGAGGAAGTAGTCGGACGCGATGGGATTGCCGTACTCGTCGAAGATTCCCATGAGAATGGCGGACAGCATCGCCGTGATGCTGAGAATCCTGTCGAAGCCGAGGATAAAGATGGCCACGGCGCCAATTCCCATCACAAGGGCAAGCGACTTCCTGCTGCCGAGCTTTTTCGCGAGCGCGCGCTCCATGAACGGCCCGATATAAATGCCCGCAAGGCCATTGACGATGTAGCCGTAGCTTGTCAGGATGCTCTTGCCGGCCGCTTCCATGAAGCTCGGGAAAAACGCGACGATGAACATCAGCCCCACGTTGAGCGGGATGAGGACGAAAATCATGTACAGCAGCACATGCCTGTCCCGGACAAGCGCGAAGAACCCGCCGCCGCTCCTGCGCGCGCCGCCCTTGTCGGCCAGGGCTTCGGGGCCTGTCATCATCAGCGTCAGAATCAAAAAGACGGCGACGATGGCGGCCGCGACGGCGTACGTGGTGTAAACGCTCGTCACACTGCTGATAATGGCGCCCAGCGAGCCGCCGCACATGATGCCGCCGAGAATGCCCGCGTTGATGCCGGCCACGTTCCCGCTGATGTCGGCGCTCTCCCCGCCGAAGGCGGTAAAGCGGTTGAGCGCCGTCTTCAGCGCCGCCCCGCCCAGGCCGCACAGGGCGCGGATGCCGATGAGGTATGCGGCGCTTCCCGGGACGATGCACAGCAGGTCCAGCACAAAGAGCATGCCCGTCGCGATAAACAGCAAAAGCCTACTGCTGAGCCGATGGCCGATCTTATTGAGGATGTAAATCCCGATGATCACGCCGATGCACTCAACCGTTATGGGCAGAGACGCCGTGGCGGCGACGGACAGGCCCGCGAGCGCAAGCCCCCTCTCGCGGATTAAGACCGCCGTGTAGGGCATGCACGTATAGTTGCCCGTGTAGACGAGGAAAGCGGCAAGGCGCAGGCTCGCCGGCGTGACGGCCGCGCCGGCCTTTCCCTTTTGCGCGGTGTCTTTCCGCTGCAGCAAGATGACGGGCAGGCGGTTGATTTCCATGATGGCGGCCATCATGACAATCGCCGTCGACAGGAACGTCAGCAGGAGCTTTGTCAGCTCGTCGCCCATATAGGCTTCGGACAGCTCAAACTGCAGCTGCTGGACCCTCCTGCCGGAAACGCCCAGGTTGATGGTATAGGTGCTCTGCCCTGCCTTGGCGAGCATTTCGTTGGAGTCGCCGATGACGGTGATGACCTTCATGTTCCAGATCAGCGACGTCTGGTTGACGCGCTCCGCCAGAAATTCGGACAGGCCGTCCATATCCTCGTACTCGATGCCTTTTTCATGGACGCGCTCGACAAGGTTGCCGATGTATTCGGCGATGTTGTCGCCGCACTCGACCATGGAGGCCTTGTACTGCCGTTGCAGGTTTAAAAAGCCCGCGGTCCCCTGCACCGCCATGGAGACGAAGGTCAGCAGCAGGACGATGCCCAGAAGGCGCTTTCGCGCGTTTTCCTGCTCAATCGAGGGGTACAGGGAAATGAGCAGTACGACGGCGAGCATGGTCGACAGGGCGACAATCAGCGTCGTGCGCACCGTATGGCGCAGCTCGGCGTTAAAGACATCCCTGTATTCGTTGCCGCCGATGACAAGCACCAGCCCGCCCGCGACGGCCCCGTCGGGTTTATGGATGGGGAAAAGCATCACGTCGGAGCCGTCGTCGAGTGTGTCCGTCACGACGGCGCCGCCCGCGCCCTGGATGAGGTTGCTTTGAATCACGGAGCTTGTCAGGACGGCCCGGCTGATTCCCCTGTTCCCCGCGCTGTACAGGAGGCCACCGTCCCTGTTGAGGATATAGGCGCTGATCGTCGGGCTGATATACCGGTACATGTCCTCGAAAACGGTGTCCATGCCGTAGAACCGCTCGATGTCTTTCCCGTACCGGATGCCCGATTCCATGTTGTGGACAATCTCCCCGCAGATCAGCCGGTAATACTGCTGCTGGATCTGCTTGTAGTTGTTCTTGTAGTCGGAGTGGATGACCCACGCGAAAAAGCAGCTGGCAATCAGGAGCAGAACGCAGACGACTTCAATCAGCCAGCGCTTTATCCTGCCCCGCGAAAAACTGTCCTCACGCTTCATGTCAAGCAGCCCCCTCCGACGAATTTTCCGAAGTGTAAATCTTCTCGCAGGAAATGAGCATCTCAAACGGGGGCATGATGCCGAGCTTTTTCGCGCTGTCCATGTTGAGGATCAGGTAAGGGGTGCTGACGTACTCCTGCAACACTTCCTCGGGCTTTGCGCCGTTGAGAATCTGGCCGATGGCGTTGGCGACGAAAAGGCCCAGCTCTTTCGCGTCGTACGTGGAAACCGTCAGCAGACAGCCTCTGGCCACCCAGTCGCCCGTCTGCACAAAGACGGGAATCCCCGCGCCGTCGAAGATCCTCATAAACTCGGCGAACACGTCGTCGTTTTTAATCATGTCGGAGGTCAGAAGGAAGGAGTCAATCCCTTCGCGGACGAGCTGCCGGCAGGCATCAAGGAAATTGTTGTTGAACGCCTCGAGGTCCGCGTCCGTCGGGTTGCTGGGGAGGGGGTCGACGCGGACTGTCCTGAAGTTGATGCCCAGCTCGTCGCAGGACGCCTTGTAGTCCTTGTACCCCGAAATCGCCTCGTCGTAAAAAACCGTGCCGGTGTCGGTGAAGTTGTAGACCTCGTGGAACACGCGCATCTGCCTCTGGTATTTCGTCGGGTCCGTCTGCGCCCAGACGTTCGGTATGCCGGAGTAGTCGTACGCCTTGACGATGCCGGAGGTCACCGCGTCGCCCAGAGGATACGCCACGACGGGCACCTTGTCGGAAAACTCAATCGCCACGCGGGCGGGCCATGTGCCCGCGGCGATAATCAGGTCGACCTCTCCCGACTCCACCTTTGCCTTCAGGCTCTCGCGCACGGCGTCCTCGCCGTCGTAGGCCAGGTAATAAAAGCAATCGCTGGAAAACTCGATATAAGGCCCCAGGTCCTGCGCGGCGAGCCAGTCGACGATGCCTTTCAGGTCGATTTCCTCGTATGTAAACGGCATTTCGTCATACTCTATCCACCCCTCGCTTTTCATCCCCTCGAAGAGGCCGGTATAGAGCTTGCTTGTGTATCCGTCCGGGTCGATGTCCACGACGGCGATTTTGAACCGGCTCCCGTCCGCTTTCGTCACGGGCGACACCTTCGTGCCGCCGCTCGTGCCCTGGCCGGACAGCTCAATCCAATCCAGATTGCCGCCGGGCGTCCCGCTTCTGCCGGCGCAGCCCGCAATCTGCAGGATGATCAGGCAGGCTACCAGGACAAGTAATCTTCTTGACGCAGCCCTCATTCTCCTCACTTCTTTCCCCGCGTACTTTCAGATGTCATAGCACCATAAGACCTCTTTGGGGCACCGGACGTGTCCGGTCTTCAGGCCGATGACCTGCCCCGGCGTATTCTCCGGCCTGACAAGGCCGACAACCCAGGGGTCGATTTTCAGCGCCTCTTTGATAATCCGCTTGAGCAGCTCGGTGCCCATCCCAAGGTTGCGGCATTTTTCCGCGATGTAAGTCGGCCCGTTTTCGCCGTCGTTGTGCTGCATAAAATAGCCCACAATCTGCCCCGTCTCCTTCTCCACGGCGCAGACCGTCACGCCGCTTTCAATCCGGTGGGCAAAATACGCCTCGTCAAACTCGTCGCCGTCCTGCGTGGCCACGACGAAGGGGAGGTCTTCGGGCGTCATCTTCCGGAACGCGATTCCGTCGTATTCCTTCAGGTCAAAGTTGCCGTCGCCCTTGTACACCATCTGGGCGTATTTGTGTATGTCAAGCTGCGGGTGCAATCGCCTTAAGTCTTCATAGAGGACGTCGGTGCTGATGAAAAACACCTTCGGCTCAGCCGTGCCGTACAGCGCTTCAAACTCGCCGATCTCTTCGGAGCGGAAAAAGTAGTGCCCGCTGCTTTTGTCCCGTAAGGATACGGACTGCCCCAGCACCCTGATGTCGGCCGCCCTGTTCTGGACGAAGCACTTTAAGAGCGCGTTTTGAAGTTCATCGGCGTAAAGCAGCTTAAACGCCGCTTCCTTCACATTCCTCTCTGCGAGTATCGTGCGTTTCATGCTTTTTCTGAGTTCTCCTTCTGAAATTAAATTCACGCCCCGGTCTCGTCGCGATCCAGACGGCGCCGTTGAGTACGAGACAGACGCCCAGAAGGCCAAGCAGCAAAATGATCGCTTCGTTAACAAACCCGTTGACCGTATCCCTGACGTAGCTCTGGGATATCTGAACCTGCACCTTGTTGTTGGCTCCAAGGGTGAGCGAGTCAATCATTTCACACGATGAGGCGTTTTTTCTCAGATAACCGTTGATGTCGCTTATATCCGCGGCCGACACGCCCATTTTGATGACGTTGTCGATCTGCTCCTGAATGACCTGCGCAATTTTCTGGGCCGACTGGGCCGTTATGCTCTCGACAGTCTGACTGATTTTGACCGTTTCAATCCCGCAGTCAAGCCCCTGTGACAGCAGCAGGCACACGCTCAAAAGAAGGGCAAACATCCCAAGGCGCTTGCGCCCCGGCGCCGCCTTTGAGCCGATAATGATTACGGCGCCGAGCGCGCACACTTCCAGGCTGATGACGAGGGACTGCCGCAGGGCGGCCGTTTTCTCGCGGCTGACGAGGTTTTGCAGCGTGTCGCCGTCGAGCTGGATGAGGAGCTTTCCCACGGGCGCGCCATTTTGGTCGGCGATGTCCATGAAGACGTAGATGGTGTCCCCGTAGTCCACGCTCCCGTACAGCTTCCCGTCCAGAGAGATTTTTGAGACGTCCGGAATCCGGCCGGCCGCGCTGCCGACATAAAACAGGAGGTCTCCCCCGCTGCCGAGGACGTATACGCCCTCCATGTAGGACGAGGACATATAGATGCCGCCGAGGATCTCTTCGATGCCAAAGAAATACTCCAGCTGCTTGCCGTATTTGATTCCGTATTCAATGGTGTTGACGTACTGCTCAGCTTCCATCGCGCGGATTTCCAGCTGCGTGCTCCGGTACAGCTCCTCGATGGCCCTGTACTTGATCGTCAGCGTCAGCCACATCGCCGATAGGACCACCGCCGCTATGATGAGAAAGGCCAGCAGTTTTTTGATTGCGTTACGCACCAGTCCGCCCCTTCCCTGTTTAAGGAACCGTAATTGTCGTAGCAGGGCTCATTGTTATGCTCACAACGCCGCCATAGGCGCACATCAGTTTGCTGCTGTTGTTCAGCGCCGGCTTGTTGCCCACCAAAACCGTCGGCGACCCCGGCGCCCAGGGCGCCGTAAACACCGGCACGCACGGCGCGGGCGTGAGCACCCCGAGCGCCGCCGCCGTGGCGCTGGCCACGGCCGGGTTGGAGGGCGTCGTGCACATTCCGAAGGTGGGCAGATTGGCCGGCGTGTTGTCCATAATGGTGGCAACCGGCATATTCATGCCCAGCGTCTGCATCTGGGACGTGACGACCAGCGGGCACGGCGCGGCCCCGAACGAGCACATGCACATACTTCCGTTGACAACAGGAAACCCCATGCTTCGTTCCTTTCTCTAAAAGACAAGATCCATTTCGTTCATCTCGCCGGGCCTTACGGCAATCTTCTTTTCCAGATACCCCTGGCCGGTCCGGACGTAGGCCATGAGCTCCTCCGAAGCGTCGTCAAGCGCGGCGAAAAACGCGCCGTTTTCATCGCTCTTAAACCGCCGCACGGCCCTGAGCGCAACGCCGCGCTTGTGGGCATACAGGAGCGGCTCGGCCAGCGTAAAGATGCCGTCCTGCGCGTCGGTTAAGGAGCACAGCTCGCTGTTTTTGCCGTCGACGATGAAGAAAACGCCGGGGATATTCATGAGGACTCTTTTGCTCGTGGAATACAGCCTGACCTGCCGCTTTCCCGCCGCCGCGTCGTCCTCGGCCACTTTCAGCATGTCGCGCTCCTGCGTCGACACAATCAGCAGCTCCGCATCCGGCAAAACAGCGCTTTTCGCCCGGAGCTTCCCCCGGATTTTCGTCGTGTGGGCCGGGAAGGGGTACGATGGCGACGGCTGCAGGCTGCGGTGGATTTCAAGATAGCCTGTCTGGTTGGGCGGGATCGTCACCGCAAGCCGCTCCGGGATAAACACGGGGTTGAGGAGCTCAATTTTGTGCTCTCCAGCCGGCAGGCCCGTAAAGACGAACCAGCCGCCTTCCTTGTATATGGGCACAAACCAGTCGCCGTCGAGCCTCACGCGCACGGCGCTCCCGCTGGAGACGGGCGTATTCCTGTACCCGTCCTTTAAGTTGAGGGCCAGCGAAACATGTCTGTGCATGGTCAAGCCCCTCCCCTGCCGGTGCGCTCATCCAGCGTGATGGTAATGTCGCCGACTCTGCCGACCACTCTCGTCCTGTGCGACTCGATTTCGACGGTGCATTGCACGGCGAAGGACAGCTTGTACGGCTTTTGCGTGTGATTCCAGATTTTCTGCAGCTGCTCGAGGGAGAGCTTGCTGATGCTCACGCGCAGCGGCGCGCCGCTTTCGGCCAGCGAAGCGCCGAGCAGGTCGCCCGTAATCAGGGGCGTGTCGCGTATGACCTGCATCGCCCGGCCGATGATCCTGTACTCGTCCTGCGCGCGGTTTTGCACCGGCGCTTTTGAGTGCGCCGTGATGAGAAAGTTGAGGTTTAGCGTCAGGGGCGCAAGCCGCTGGAGCGTTTTCCCCTCCCGGACGTAGCCGGCCTGCGACTCGGCGCTCTGTTCAATGTGGTAGAGATAAACCGTCAGCTGATAATCCTCCGGCTCATAAGGCAAGCAAAGCCCGATCAGTTCCGGTTTGCTGATTGGTTCCGGGGTCATCTGGCTGCGGAGCAGCTCGACGATGGCCATACCGGCTTCCGCGATGGCTGTGTATGCCGGCATTGCTTTTCCTCCTTATCAGGTTCTTACGCCGCGTGCGCCTGGCTGTCTCCGCCGGCGTCCGGGGATGGCGGCGCGGGCGGCTCCGAAGGCGCCTCTTCCTCCGGCGTTTCCGTTGCGGGAGGTGTCGCCGGGGGCGTCTCGGTTGCCGGAGGCGTTTCCGCCGCGGGGGGCGCCGGGGGCGTTTCCGCCGCCGCTTCCCTTTCCTTTTCCTGCTCCATCTTCGCCAGCACGCTCGGCGGGATGCCTCCCTCCGGCAGCGGCGCCGTGGACACGATTGTGGCCATGACAACGCCGGACGCCTCGCCGTCGCTCCACAGCGAAATCACATAGTCCTCGTACGTCACCTTGCGGCAAAACCGCTTTTTGCCGTCGAGCAGGCTGATCTGCTCAATGGACGGCGCCGGCTCCGTCTTTGACGTGTCGCTTTTATACCCGGGCAGCAGAACGATGTCGGACGCCTTCTTCCCGCCGAAGTCTGCCGACGTGTACTGGTAGAGCCGGTGGACGACGGGGTCTGCGTCTTCGGTCTGGTAGCTGACGAAGAACGCCATGCCGATATCCTTATTCACAATCAAAAGCCCGTCTTCAAGCTCGTAGTCTGCCGTTCGCGCGTCGCCGAACATGGCGCGCGCTTCGTCGACGCTAATTCCGATGACGGAATCCGGGTCGACGATGCCGCTGATAAACGTGCCTTCAAACACGACTTCGCCTTTGACGTTGTAATAGACGCCCTTGCCGGACATCAGCCCGTCCATAAAGCCGCCCGAGTAGTAGAGAAAGCCGTTGCGGTAAATCTCGGCCGTTCCTGAGAGCTTCCCCCTAGTGAACGTGCCGACAATGTATTCCGTGCTGCTCACGTACAGCTTCCCGCTGCCGTCATACTGCCCGGCGAGGAAGGAGCCTTCGTAAAGGAGCGTCCCCTCTTCGTCGTAGAGCTTGCCGCTGCCCTCGTAGAGCCCCTGGGCGAAGCTGCCTATGTACTGCGCGGCGCCCGACTGGTCGTAGAGCTTTCCTTCCCCGCTGTACAGCCCGAGGGAAAAGCCGCCCTGGTATCTGACGGCGCCGTTTTCGTAGTACTCCACGCCGTCTCCGCTGTAATCCCCCATGCTAAAGCCGCCCTTGTATTTGACGGCGCCGCTTCTGTAATACTCCGTGCCCATGCCGGAGTACACGCCCGCGGAAAACCCGCCCGCGTACTTTAAGGTCTTGCCGTCTTCATAGCACAGCTTGCCCTGGCCTTCGTACGCGCCGGACTTGTACTCGCCGGTGTAATAGAGCGTGCCGTCGCGGTACTCGCTGATCATCCCCTCGGGTTTCCCGCCGGCAAAGTCGCCTTCGATGTACTTGATGCCGTCCCTGTACAGCGTGCCCTTGCCGCTGTACAGGCCCTCGAGGAAGCCGCCCTCGTAGATCTTTTTGTTGCTCTCGTCGTAAAGGACGCCTTCGCCCGAGTACTTGTCCTCGGCAAAGCCCCCCGCGTACCTGAGGTTGCCGTTTTCGTAGTATTCCTTGCCGTTTCCGGTCTTGAGCCCACTTTTGAGCCTTCCGCTGAAGATGAGCACCTTTTTATCCCTGTCGCTGTAGAGCCTGACGCGGCCGCTGTACTCTTCCACCTTCCTGTCCGAGACGTAGAGGTTTGCCGTGAGGTACCGGCTTTGAACGAACGGCCAGACGACGAAATACCCCAGGACAAACAGCGCCGCCAGAGTGATAATGATGACAAAGATGAGCGATTTGGCCACGTAAACCGGGCCGGCGTCTATGTAATCCTCCCGCTTTTCAGGCTTGAGCTTGATCTTTGTCAGGCCTTTTGTCACCTGAGGGACGACTTTCGACACCTGTCTGCCGATGCTCGTCGCGCGCCGAGTCCGGTACCACAGGGTGCGAAACGGCCTTGTGATGGCGTTCTTGACCATCCTGTAGCCCATTTTCAGCGACGCCAAAAGGCTTTTGAAAAACATATCGCGTCACGTCTCCCCGGCAAAGCGCCTGTCAGTTGAAAATCCGGTAGGTCGGGTTGCTGCACCCGCCCGTGCTGTATTGATCGGCGAAATACATGTAGTTTCGCGACACGCCGTCGTTGCGCGACGCCTGCACGATCTGCATGAACAGGTAGCGCGCCTCTTTGAAGTTCCTGTTGTAGAAGTGCTCGACGGCCTGGGCAAACTGCGCGGCGTACATCTCCTTGTGCTTGAGCAGCGGGTACGGGTCGCCGTCGTAAATGTCGATGAGCTCCACGAGCTCGTTTTTCAGCTCGACAACGCCGACATAGCGGCTGCGGTACCCCTTGCCGCCCTCGAAGACCTGGCGCGTGCACCCGATGTAGATGTCGCTGTCGCGGCAGATGTCGACGAGCGCGTTTGCGGTGTTGATGACCTCGGAGACGGCCGAGGCGGACATGCGGTTTTCGTCGCCGATGATGCCCAGCATGACCTCCCCGCTGCTGATGACAATCCGCACGTCGACGGGCATTTCGCCCCTGCTTGCGCGCTCGGCGTTGAGCGCTTCGGCCTCCTGCCGGATCTGCACCGCGGCGCGCACGGCGTTTTCCGTATTCTCGTCAAAGACGGCGTGGAATCCGTCGTATTTGAAATCGTAAACCGTCCCGTTGTTGCGCATCACAACCGGCGCGATGCGCTCGGTCACCTGGTTAATCTTCTTAAACAGCTCCTCCGCCGACGTCGATTTTTCCGCGAAGCGGAAGCTCGTCACAAGCACCGTCATCGTATCCTTGACGTACGACTGCTTGCCCAGCTCCTCGATGCTCGACACGCCGAGGATGCGCATGAGGTTTTCCGGCACAAACCTGTAGTAGGCCTTGTTGCTCCGCTCCAGCTGGAGCATGTTTTCGCGGATAAACCGAGTCATGGTGTTAAAGGAGCCCGCGAGACTTTCCACCTCGTCGCCCGAGCTGACGCGCGCCGTAATTCGTAGTTCCCGGCGCTGACCGCGTCGACGCATTTTTTCAGCTTCCGGATGCTCACGGCCGTGTACAGGTCGATGAGGATGAAGATGACGACCATCACGGCGCCCGTTACGGTGAGAAAGTCCGTTATCTTCGCGATGACGTCGCTGATGTGCGCCTCCACGGACGCGGTGCTCGACGCCACGGACAATATCCTCCCGTCCCCAAGGGACGTGAGCACGTACATCCTCGGCCCGGTCGGCTCATACGTCTCGACATAGACGGCGCCGCCTTTCGCGGCCTCGTCCAGATAAGCCTTCAGGGGAATCCGAAACGGCAGGATGTCCGTGTCGTAACTTTTCTCAAACCCGTCGCTCGACAGCAGCAGGGCGCCGTCTGAGGAGATTAAGTCAAAATGCAAAGGCGATACGTTTTCGGACGCCTCCATCGCTTTTTTCGCGGCGCTGCCGAAAACGACGTCCGCCCCCGGGCCGGCCGAGATGGCGGAGGCCATGATGCTGCCGGCCGTAAACAGGCGGTCTTTGTACTGCTTTGTCAGGATGCTGCGCATGCTCGGGGCGATGATGTAAGAGAGCAGCAGGTAGAGCATGGCCACGACGGAGACGATAATCAGGATGCCCGAGCGGACAATCAGCGGCATGCGCATTTTGAAAAAGCCCACGAAGGCATCCCAGACAAGCAGCGCCAGCAGCACGGCGCCCACGGCGATGCCGATGATGCCGAGGATGTTGAGATTAAAGCCGCTGGCTTTCCGGGCGGCGACGTTGTCCATGTACGTCGACCCGCCGGTGAAAAACTCCCAGTTTCCGTCTCTTTGCAGCAGCCCGGCGATGATGCCGCTGCTTGAGATGTAAAGCTGCCTGAAATCGCCCAGAGACACGCCTTCGTCCGCGTCGACGACGGCCGTCCCCCTCGCCATAAGCTCCACGGCAAGGGTGTCGAGCCGGACTTTATAGACGTCTTTCGCGGCGGCGTCGTAGATGTATGCCGTGCCGTCGCCGCCCGCCCATATTCGGCCGATGACCACGCCGCCCGGCAGGGCGACGGCTTTTCTGTCGTTTTTGGAAATGATGGAAAGCTGCCCGGACGCCTCTCCCACAATCACCTGACTGCCGCCGGCGGGGATGCAACTTGCCGGCGGGAGAGCGTAGCGAAACTCCGCCAGCTTCGCCGCGATGTCATACGTGCCCTTCTGCATGGCGAAAAGCTCGATGCGCCCGCCGTCGTACAGCCCGAAATAGATGTTTGCTTCGTCTTCGCTGACGGAGGTAAAGCGCCTGCCGCCCGTTCCCGCGGACACGACGTTCTGGTCGCAGGGGACGTTGAGCGCCCGGACGGCGAAGGCGCCGTCCTCAAAAAAGACGTTCATCGAAAGCTCGCTGCACTGTTCGCTCGCCCGGTCGTATGCCGCGGCGGCGACGACGATGTTGCTGTTTGAAGACACGAAGATATCCGTCACAAGGTACTTTGACGAATCGCCGATGGCCTCGGGCACCAGGTTGAGAAAAACGTTCCCCGCGTTGTCCATTCCCACCAGGTGATTCTTGCCGTCCTTGTCCAGCACGTAGTAGACGTTTCCTCTGTTGTCAACGCAAAGCGCGCTGACCGCCTCGCGGCTTGCGCCCGCGCCGGGGTTGAGTGTCTCAGTTATGTAATCGCTGAACAGAAAATAAGCGCCCGCCATCACAATCAAAAGAATGATGATGAAGGAGATAAGCTTCTTCAAATAAACACCACCTATTTAACTAAGACACCTCTCCGCGCGAGTCTCTCCCTGTAGGCCTTCTTGTACTGGCTGGCCTTCTTCCGCCGTGTCAAGTGCGTCCTGACGGCGCCCAAAAACGTGGCGACCGGGCCGTCTTTCTCCTGCTTTTCATAATCGTCCTCAAGGGCGGGCCTGATCTCCCGCCACGCCGAGTACACGGCGGCCACGCTCTCAAATCCGCCGGTGCGGAGCCTGTCCAGAAAGTCAAGCTCCCGGGCCGGCGTGGTAAAGCGCCTTTTGAGAATCATCTCGCTCATTTCGCCAAGCTGGTCCGTCAGCCATTCCGTCCGCTCGATGTTTTCCGGCCTTGCGACCATGTTGAACTTCAGCCGGCCGCTGTCGAGGTTGACGACCGCGTTTTCCGCGCGCAAAACGGCGCACAGCAGCTCCTGCGGAATCGCGGACATGAGAACCGCCTCGTGAAGCAGTTCCTCTTCCATCTCCAGCCTTTTTTTCCTGTCAATTGTGCTTCCTTTATGGAAAACCTGCTTTAGCTTTTTTCCGGAATGGTAACGGAATACGACGTTGACCCGCGAAAACTCCGTATAGTACTCGACAAAACCGTCATAGCCGCTCCGGCTGGCGTCGTAAAAAAGCGGTACGAAACGCCTGATGTCAAGAGGATCCAGGTAGGTGTTGATCAGGACGAGCCTGTGCTCGTTGTCCTCGATATCGACGGCAACGGCCGATATGTAGCTTTCGTCGGACGACAAGTATTCAATGACCTTGTATTTTCCCTCTCTTACCAGAGTCTGCATAACCCGCTCCATTCCGCCTTGATGTTTTTCCGCCGCCGTTTAGTCCTCCACGATGACAAACGTGCTGACCTTACACTCGGGATCGGCGACGCTCTGACAGACAATCTCGTACGTCCCGCGCGTGTCGGGCGCCTGATACAGCCCGTTGCTGTCGATGCTGCCGCCGTCCTTGTCCTTAATCGACCAGATGACCGAGTGGTCCTCTGTGCCCGTGACGATGGCCTTCAGGTGCAGGCGCTCACGGACGCGCACCCTCTGAATCTCCGGCAGCACCTGGATGCTGACTTTGTTTTTGAGCTTCAAATCGTCGACGTCCTTGCTCACCTTGGACGCGAAGTACCGGACGAGGATGCTGCTGCCCTCCACGTCGTCCTTGAGCCACACGCCCACCCGGAAGGTGCCTTTTTCAGGGTAGAGCACGGCGGCCGTCTCGACCTGCGGAACGGCCTTGATGCCGTTTTTGCCGCGGAAGACCTCGCCGTTTCCAAAAGCGAGCGCCTGCCTTTCGTCTTTATCCTGGAACACAACCGCAAGGCTGATATTCACATTACCCGGCCCGAGGTTGTGCGGGATCTCGTCCGAATAATACCGCGCGTTGACTCTCAGCCCGCCGCTTAAAGGAATCTCCACAAGCCCCGAGGATGTGGAATACTCGTATTCCTCGCTGGTGGGGATGCCGAACCTGAAGCTGAGCGTTCCCGTCGCCGCGTTGTAATCGGCGTAGGCCTCAGGCTTTTGCCAGTACTTGAGCGTCCTGACCTCGCTGGTGACCGAAAGAACGCCTCCCAGCCCCTTCTCCTCCCGGCCGCCCCGGCCGTGCAGGCGCTGGTCAAAGGGCAGCTGCGCGATGTTCCGGATGACGCTCGTCGACCTGATGGGCATAAGGTCGAGCTTGGCAAGGTATATCGGCAGGTCGCTGATGTTTATGCGCCGGACAAGCGTGTCCTTCTGCGCGAGGTAGTTTTCCAGCTCCTCGTGATTCTTAACGAGGCGCAGCTCGCTGTCGAGCGGGATGGCCGCCGCGTCGTTTAAGTCGCCCATCCGCACCCGAAGCTCCACGGCCGAGGACGCCATCCGGACGGACATACCCGCCAGCGCCACGGCGCGGAGTTTGTACTGCCTGCGGTAGACGGCCTTTTTCTCCTCGGGCCCCTCCGTAAAGTGCAGCGCGATTTTCTTATTCCCTTTAAGGTCCGTCGCGGCCTCCGACTCAAAGCGCATGTCGAAATCAAGCGGCAGGCTTCCGGCCTCTTTCGTCACGAGGACGTCCACCGCAAATTCCTCGCCGGCGACGGCGCAAAGCGGCAGGCTCAGCGCGATACGGATGCCGTCCTTGCAGTAAAGCAGCGCCGTCTGCGTTCTCCCGGACGCGTCGCAGATCGCGGCGATGTCGGGCTCCTCCGTCTCCAGCGACAGGCGGTACGTCTCCACGACCCTGTTGTGCTGGCTGTGCTGGTCGCTGTCTGCGCCGACGGCGTTGACCTGCTCGCTGAGATACTCGTCATATCGGAGGCAGAGAAAAGCTTCCGTTTTCCCTTCGACGGCGGCGTACCCGTCGAGCATCTGCAGCTTTTTGATGACGGGCGCGTCGACGATGATCTCGCGCCCCTTGTAATCGATGGCCAGCCCGCTCTCCACCATGATCGTCGTCTCGTCGCTCTGCGTGACGTTCAGACCGCACACGACACCAGCGCCGGTCACCGCCATATTCAGGAGGCGTCTTTTGTCGTTGAAGTATTTCTGCTCCACCTCGAAATCCCGAACGGTCAGGAGCTTGCCGTAGAAATATCTGTTTCGTTCAATCGGGAAAAAGTTCTGGTTTTTCAATTTATCTCCCCTCCGATTATGGTGTCATAGTGAATCGCCGTGCTGTCATCGATAACCATCGGCGTGTAGCTGCCGATGACGGAATTGATGCCAAGGTACGTGTGGTAGTCGAGATAGACGCAGTTGCTCAGAAGGATCAGCTCGGCCTCGACGTACGCCGGCAACACCTTCTGCAGCCGCTTGAGGAAGGCGTCCGCTTCCCGCCTGTTCTTAAACGTCTTTTCGTCCAGGAGGATGAAAAACTTGTACGGCTCCTTGCCGTAAAGCTTTACGTACAGGTCCTTGTCCTTGCCCCGCCGGATGACGTCTTCCACCCGGAAATGCTCCAGAAGAATCGGGTCACGGCCCGTCCACCGCTTAATCAGCCTGCGGATGCCCTCGGGCGTTTGCGCGAAGCGGTACTCTTCCGCCGCCCGGGCGATGTTCCTGCGGATTTCCTCGTCGCTTTGGTTTTCCGTGTCGACGCACACCCAGGAGGCGATATAGCGCAGCATGTCGCCGTCGACCAGTTCGAAATCGAAGCGGTTGGCCGCGCCGTAGATGGCCTCCTCCATGTCCAGCACCAGGCTGTTGAAGATGGACAGAAACCGCCGCGTGAAGCTGTCCTTGCCGCCCTTGCGGTAAATGGCGGGCAGGTAATCGATCATGTGGTCGCCCGTATACTGAAGCCGCACGCTGTCAATGCTCGGCTTTTTCGCGCCGGTGGCCACAAGCTCGAATTTCAGCCACAGGTACCGCCCCCTGCACTGAAGCAGAAGGTCTTGCATCCCGCTGCAGCTCTCCGTGAAGAGCCCGTCCAGCCGCGACGCCTTGACGACGGCCGGGACGTACGGGTCTTTCAGGTAATCGTCCACCGACGCCGCGTCTTCAAAGGACCGGCCGTTCGACGCGAAGGCCGATACCCTGAAAAGCGTGTCCGGCGGGATATCCGCCTGGACAATCAGCCTGTCCCACTCGAAGTCCGTCTCGCCGCTGTCGATGGAAGCGCTGTAGAAGAGTCCCCGGGATACGCTGGCGCTGTCGCTCATGACGAGGCGGTCGTTTTCAACGGTCAGGCCGATCATCAGCCCGCGCCGCCAGTCCTTCTCGCTGTTTAGGGTGATAAAACTCCTTCTCTGCATGGCCATTCCTCACTGACGGGACACACGAAGTTCCAGCCTTCCCAAATAAGCGATGCCGTGTTTTTGAATCAGGATGTCCCCGTGCTTGTTGTACTGGTTCCTGTTTCCTTCGGCGGCGATGTGCACGTCCGTCACGCCCAGCACGCAGTCGACGCCGCCGATGGCGCTGATGACGCCGCTCTGGGAGACGGGCGCGCCGAGCTCTCTTGCCGCATCCAGCGAAAAATAGCTCTCAAGGGCCTGCCGGACTTTCCGGTAGACGGTCTGCTCGTCGGCGTCGGCAACCACGTCCGCCGTGATATTGACCGGCACATAGACCGGCGCGATCACCTGAACCTGCATGCAGATCAGGCGGTGCTTTTCCACGTGCCTGCGCACGCTCTCAAGGAAGCGCTCGTCCGGCATCGGAAACGGCTTTTCGCTGTAAGGCAGGACAACAAGCGTGAGCAGGCACGGCACCTTTTCCTGGATGACGGCGTCCGGCCTGTACAGCGGCAGCGCTTTCGCCTGCCACACGCGCCGGCCCGGCGTTTGCAGCGCGACGCGCTCGAAGTCGGCCGCCGTCGCCGTCCTGCCTTCCTTCCAGGCCGACTGCATCCTGATAATCGCCGCGTCGATGGACTCTCTGTCCCGCCCCAGTTTCACGTTGAAGGCGCTGCCGGCCGCCCGCTCGCCGTCAGCCCCGGACGGCTTATCTTCGGCGCCGCCTGCGAGATACAGCTTTTGCCCGTCGGTAATGCTGCCGTCGGCGCCTTCCGTTAAGGCAAAGCCGGCTAAATAGACGGCGTTTTTGCCGGCTTCAGGGACGGCGCCGTGCAGGTTGTCCCCGAAGACGAGCCCCGCGTGCTCGTTGTATGTAAACACGCTCTCATGCGGGGCGGCGTCTTCCAGCGACGCGACGTACCGCCAGTCGCGGTACCGGCCGTCCCCGCCGCGGCACATCACGCGCAGGCCGTCCGTCAAAAGCCGCTCGCCGCCGCTGAGCATGAGCCTGATCTGCTGGTTCGGCAGCCCCGTGGAGTGCCGCCGGATTTCCGCTTCAAACGCCGGCTCATAGCAGACCACGCGGACATTGGGCTTGCCGTCCTGCGCCAGCATTTCAGCCTTTATCTCAAGGCGCAAGACTTTCGCGCCGTCCTTCTCCAAAATGTCCTTTCGCTCCGGTTTGATTTCATACCAGCCGGACTCGTTGCGGACGAACACGTCGGTTTTGCCGTGCAGGGCCAGGCAGGAGTCAACCACGACGGCGGCGCTTTCCTCCGCCACGGTAAACTCGTTGAGCTCGCTGCGCGTCGTCCGCTGCCGCACGGCGGCAAAGTCGGCCGTCAGGCTCAGGATGGCGGGGTTTTCCTCGCACCCGCTGTCCGTAATCCGGATGGTCAGCCAGCACCGCTCCGGCAGCTTAAAGCCGCCGTCCGTTAAAGGGAACCCTTCGGGGCTATTTAGGTCCATCGCGCCGGATATGGAAAGCGAGTATGTCTCGTCCCGTACCACCTCAAGGGGCACGGGCCCGTTTTCCCCGACGGCCTCCACTTCAATCGTACGGGGATGCGCGTCGCCCGGCTGGAAGGGGTTGCGCCGGACCGGGTAGCTGTCGCCGATGTCAAACCAGAGGCGAAACGCCCTTCTGTTTTCAAGCCCGTCGAAGCCGAGGTAAAGCAAGTCGCCTTCGCCCAGCTTGAGCGGGACCTGCCTGTTTTCCAGAACGGATGTGACGTCGTGCATGCCGTCGCCGCGGAGAATATAAGCCTCGCGGAAAATGATCTCGCCCGCCGTCACGGTGTCGCTCAGCTCAAAGCTGACCCCGCCTTCCGAAATAAGCCGCGTGCCCCTGGCAAAACGCTGTCCTCTCGTCTCCCCGGAAAAATGCACCATGGCCGTCGTCTCGCGCAGCCCCTCGGGCTCGACGCCCAGCAGCTTGAGAAGCTTGAGCTTGTGGCGGTCCGTCACGCGGTTTAAGTGGTACTGCTGCATCTGCTTGTACCAGGCAAACAGCTCAAGGATGGTGATTCCCGGGTCGTGGGCGTTGAAGTCCGTCCACTCGTCGTACAGGTATGGGATGCGGTTTCTGGCGCTTTCCAGGATTTCGTCATACCGCTGGTCGTCAAGGTTCGGTACGTTCAGCACGCTTTATACCTCTTTTCTGTCCGCCGCCGCTTTCGCTCCGCCTTAAATCTTTACAGTGTGGGTGCCGCTGAGCACAACCGCGAAAGGCAGGGGCGTTTTTCCGTCCAAATTGATCAGGCGGTGCCTGCCGCGCTCAAAGTAGCTGCCTTCGATCATGACGTCGCGCACCGCGGTCACATGGTCGACGTACTTGAGCGCCCTGTAAAAGTCAAGCGTGGTGGGGATGCTGCCGATCGGGCGCAGACGGCCCTCCGCCGTCGGCTGGATGATTTCCGCGATGGCGTCGAGCACGCCGCGCTCCGCTTCCGCTGCGAAGTCCTCGGAGTCGAGCGCGACGGTGACCGTCACGTTGACCGTGACGACGGTCGCCGGAATGACGGAGAGCTTCCCCTCCGCGAGCACCATGCAGTCGCAGCACTCCGAGAGCGCGTTTTTAATCCTCTGGCACAGGTGCCTGGAATAATCCCTGTTGTCGTAATTGCGCGCCATGACGACAACCGTAACGGCGCCGTGGCTTTTATTCCCCGACGCGTCCAGATGGGGGAAACACTTGACGTCGAGAACCTCGTTGAACCGCTCGCGGACAATCGCCTCGTAGTCCTCGGGACACACGGCGCGGTAGCGGTGCTTGATGCGAAGCGGCCCGAGCCGCTCCACGAGCTCAAGGCTCTGCACGTCGCTGCCGCCGCAGGTGGGCGCGATATTCCGGATGCCCGTCACAAAGGCGACGGAGTGGACGAGCGCGTGAATGGCGCCGGCCGGGAGGTTCCCCCTCGCCCCGCCGCCGGACGTATACCGGACGGTGATGCTGTTTTCACCCACGGACGGCACCTTGCCGCGCCGCCCGTCGCCGAAGGTAATCGTCCCGTCGATGGGGTCGAGGATATAATGACGGCTTGCGGGCCCTGACGCGTCGAAGCTGTCCACTCTCGTCCACAGGACCTGAAAGGCCGTGATGTTTTCTTCCTTGTCGCGCGTGATCCGGACGATGTCCGGGCTGTTTTGCATAAGCTCCGTCTTCTCCGCCTCGGAGATGTCCGGAAGCTCGTCGACCCAGACCTCGCAGGACTGAACCGGCGTATTGGCAAGGCGCAGCACCCTGTTGGCCTCGTAAATGTCCGAGGCAAAGCGCAGCTCCTCTTCCCGCCGCTGCTGGACGACGTCGACCACGTTCATCTCGATGCCTTCCACGGGGAGAGGCGGTTTCTCCTGCCGCCGCTGGCCGTTGTCGACAAGCCGCAGCCAGTAGCCTTCCACGCCGAAAAGCGCCGCGCTCTCCATCCCCTCGTTGAGAAAGAGGCTCACGATGCCGCTGTCCGAAAACCCGTCGGTGGAGTTTTGCGTCTTGATTTTCTTAAAGCCGGTGCGCGTGAGAACCTGAAACTCGACGTCGCGCTCTTCCTCAAACTGTCCGGCGAGCTTAAAGTACAAGTTCACGGGGTAGCCCCGCACGGGCTTGTCAAACCGGATATAAACGCACGGCGGCTCCGGCGGGAGCGCCTTGTAGACAACGATGTCCTGCTGCAGCCTGTCCGCATTGCTAATACGGAAAGTCTCCCCGTTGTTGCGCGTCCGGATATACTGAGCCGGCAGCATGGCGCCGTATTTGTATGTAACTTTTAAGTCCTTGACGAAGGGCAAAAGCCTGTCCCCCGTGAGGCTGAAGTTGTTTTCAACAAAGGCCACTCTGGCCCGGATCCAGAAGTTTTCATGGGCGCTTACCTCCACCTTCTGGATATCGGCCGGGCAGACAAAGGTGAGCGCCATCTGGCCCTCCCGCCTGCAGGAGAAGGGATTGACGTCACCCGAGACCTTCAGCGGACGCCAGCCGCTGCCGTTCCAGTACTCCCACGTGATTTCGGAGATGTATATCTCGTCGACCTTGATGACCTTGTCGTTTTTGTCGATGATGAGCTTGTTAAACTCGTACATCTTATCCGGCGTGATCTGCCTGTCGACGATCGTGCGCATCTGGAAAGTGAGGCTCACCTGCGCCCCCCGCTTTCCAAACAATTCGCCGGACGCGATATAAAAGCAGTCGTACGGCACAGGCTGCCGGCCGAAGCAGTATCCGCCCAGGGCCATGTCAATCGGCATGTCGTTGAAGAAGACCTCGTCGGGGCCGGCCCATTCGCCGATAAGGCTCGTGCGCAGGTCTACGCCCTGCACAAGGATATCGCTCCTGTCTTCGCCGCCGCTCATGGCGCAGCGGATCCAGTAGGGGTTTTCGTCGTCCTGCCTGCAGACGGGGCGGTCGGAGCGCTTGACGGCAATGACCGTCTCGTTTTCCGCGCGCACCTCGTCGAACGGCGACCAATTCTCGCCGTCAAAATACTCCCATCTGGCAAACTTGGGGTCGGTCAGCCGCCCGATGACCTTGTCCGCCATCATGCCAACGCTCAAAAGCGGCCTGATTTCCACGACGCACGGCTGCCGGACCGACAGCACGTCGTCATGCCCTATGTACACTTCGTGGCGCTGGACATTCTTTTCGGGGTTCGCGCCGAAAAACGCGACGGGCCCGTCGGCAAAATCAGCCGGCTCGATGATGTCCTTTTTCGCGTCGACCAGCAGGATCTGATCGATTTTGGCCGGCGTCGCGTAAAAGCTCCGCTCCGTCTCGAAGACAATGTCCCGGCCCTGGCCGTCGGGGTCGTCGGCGTACATCTGCGTCCCCTTTTTGATATGCACGCCGCGCTCGTCCGGCGTGTTGACGTCAAACTTCACGTATCCCCGCGCGGGCGTCGCGGGGTTCTTGGAGACGTTGAGCATGTTCAGA
>ENA-UPAD01001481-UPAD01001481.1-bioreactor-metagenome-genome-assembly--contig:-NODE-1481-length-23913-cov-151.793109_pt1 | contig 23913 bp, 20 predicted proteins | sample MGYA00238179_ERZ772710 | MGnify/ENA primary metagenome ERZ772710 (study PRJEB29004, sample SAMN07631245) | bioreactor metagenome | isolation source: Switchgrass digestor | place: USA: Dartmouth...
GTTTGATGAGGGGGCGGTGGAAACCCCACTGCTCTACTCTATCAAGGCTGTAAGCATTTATTTAAGCGGGTTTCAGAAATTACATCCAAGTTGTCTACTCAACCTAAAGGGGCAGATTATGTGCAAGGGGACATATCAAGGGGGTATTTTTTGGGGTGAATTTTAAGCTCAAAAATTTGCGTAGTTGAGTTGACAGGTCGGATAACGGGATTTTTCCATAGGGTTGAGGAAACAGGATAAACGTACATTCAATAAACATTTGAATTCCTAGAAACAAAAATTGCGAGTATAGCGAGTTTGTTCACAAATAACATTACATCTGTTAAAAATCTTAATGGATTTCATAACGCGATATATGAAGTAAGCGGAGATATTACTTTTATTCTCCGTGTTGCAGAGGGTAAACGTGAAGAACAAACAAATAGCGAAATAGATTTTTTGAGATACCTCCATAAAAACTTAGTTCCAGTAGCACCACCCATAGCATCATTACAAAATAAATATGTTTATTTAGTGGTTGTTGATGGTAAATACTATACGGTTTCTGCCTATCAGAAAGCGAAAGGAAAAGATTGCTGGTCAAGAGGCATTGATGGTAATGATCAATTTATAATTATTGGTCAAACATTGGTGAGAATGCACCGGTTATCTATGTTGTATAACTGCAATAAAGTGACCAAACGAAGGCAGTGGGACGAAAACTCACATTTAGTAAAGGCACAGTGTATTCTCCACAATTACAACACCGATCTTTCGGATAAGTTTAATTCATACATATCGTTAATGCGCAGATTTCCTAGGAAGAAAAGCAGTTTTGGGCTTGTTCATGGTGATTTTTTGTTTTCGAATTATTTCTTTGATGATGATAACAATATATTCATATTCGACTTCGATGAGTGTGAATACTCATGGTTCATTTACGACATAGCAGTATGTATGTACTATTATCTGCTTGGCGCTGATCCAACAGAGCTTCATGAGAAAGTGGAAGAGGCAGAGGACATGTTCTTCCACATTATGTCGGGTTATGTAATGGAGTATGAGCTGGATATAGAATGTCTACGAAACATTGATTTATTCTTTCAACTCCGAGACTATGTTTTACTTTCAAGCATTCTGGAAAGCTCGGCAAATAACCTAAGTAGCTGGAGTAAAAGTTTCGTTGAAAGTGCCACGGGTCGTTTGTTAGGCGGAAAGCCGTTCATACAGGTTGATTTTGAAAGAGTGTATAAGATGGTGCGCAGGTGACTGAGAACACCGGCCTTATGTTTATAACTTATAAGTTTATTCTTGCATCATAAAAGAATAAAGAGTGAACATTAATTCTTGCCTAATTCCGCCAAGCGACCAAAGGATGGTTCATGCATTTAATAATTATTAAATTGGCAATATTTGCAATGAATTTTTATTATTTTTTCAATCTTGCAAAATATTGAAATTGATTGTTCAATACTGTATAATAGCATTTGGCGTGTTATGTTCTATATGTTTTAAATAGCGACTGCTCCACTCGCAAGGCAAACGACTCATCGCTCATACGGCATCAGGACAGCTTTGGCGCAATCCAAACGACCATAAAGTCGAGGGATGATGTCGATGTCCGAATGGCTATGAAATATAGTTCACACAGAACACAGTATATGAGGACAGTTGATATCCCTCAAATGTAACCTTCTGTTTATCAGGTCACGTTAATCACGGCCGATCTGATTATCATAGATGAAGTTTTATCGTCATTGACGGAAAAGAAAAGTACTGTGCGCCCGATTGCTGCGCTTGCGTAAAGAAGGGCAGGTATATTTTCCCGTATGATTTTTCTGAAGAAATACTCATTTTCGTTCCATAATGCTCGCCCCAAAGGATTATTGACACCATGTATTAACTCAAGGCAAGGTTATCAGGCAACGAATCTATTATTTTGAGGTGTTCTTTCCAGGGAAATTATCGGTCATATATTTGTTTTGAGTCAATTGCAGAGAGAGCAGAACGTCTAAAGAGATTTTTTTAAGTCTTGTATCAACCCCAAAGCGAAGCCCAAAGAATTAGAAAGGAATGAACGAAAGATGTCTCTCCCCTGGATCATCGCAATACTGTGTGTTATTGCACTAACTCTTGCATATGTGGTCTGGAATTATTTCCGGATTCGCAAAATGCCTGAGGGAACGGCTGAAATGGCAGAGATGGCTGCAATCATCCGTTCCGGCGCAAGTGCATTCATGAAAACCGAGTACAAAACCATTTGCATTGTTGTCGCGGTGATAGCACTGGCTTTATCTCTTTTTGTTGAAAGCACCAGCGGCATCACCTTCATTTTCGGTGCTCTCATGAGCAGCTCTGCATGCGTACTTGGTATGAAAAGCGCAACATACGCTAATGTTAGAACAGCGAACAAAGCACGTGAAACTATGTCCATTGGTGAAACTGTCAAGGTTGCTCTGTGCGGCGGCAGTATCTCCGGGTTAAGCGTGCAGGCTCTCGGTATGTTGGGTCTGGTTGTTGTTCTGCTTATTTGGGGTGGTGTCAACCATCAGACGGATGGCGGCGGTCTTTTAGTTTCTCTTCAGGGAATCAACGCTTCCGTCATGCGCGTATCAACATACTCGCTCGGATGTTCATTAGTCGCCATGTTCAACCGTGTCGCAGGAGGCAACTATACAAAAGCTGCGGATATTTCTGCCGATATTCTGGGTAAAATCCGGAATGATCTTCCCGAAGATGACAGCAGAGTTCCGAACGTCATTGCCGACTTCATCGGTGACAACGTTAATGATATAGCCGGTAACTGCTCCGATCTTCTTGAAAGTTTTGTCGCAACAATGTCCGCTTCCATTTTAATCGCCGTAATCCTATTCGAGAAGTTCAACATCGAGAGCATTTTTAATCCGACTGTTATTTACCCGATCATCCTTGCGGGTGCTGGTCTGTTAAGCTGCCTTATCGGGATGCTCTTTGCGAATGTGAAAAAGATGGGAAGCAATCCTTCTCACGAACTGAATCTTGCCACCTGGATTTCTGCCGGCATGACTGTTATTCTTGGTCTGGGGGCTTCTTGGCTTGTCTTTGGAAAAGTCGACGCTACCACCTTTGAAACTTTCGGTTGGAAAGTAAGCTGGTTAAGCCCCTGGATTTGTGCCGTGCTCGGTCTTGCCAGCGGTGTGGCTATTGGTTCAATTACTGAATATTATACCTCATCTGATTTCAAGCCCACCAAGAAGCTCGCTGATATGGCAACAGAAGGCGATGCCTTCATTATTACAAAGGGCGACGCCATCGGCAGCCGCAGCTGTCTCTTCCCGATTGTTGTAATCGGTATCGCGCTTTTCATTAGCGGTAAAGTCGGCGGTACGTATGGTATTTCTATAGCTTCTCTCGGCATGCTGTCATTTGTCGGCGCAACCGTTTCCATTGACGCTTTCGGACCGATTGCCGACAACGCCGGTGGACTGGCAGAAAGCTGCCATTTGCCTTCTGACGTTCGTTCGATTACTGACAAACTGGATGCAGTCGGCAACACGACTGCAGCTATCGGCAAGGGCTTCGCTATCGGCAGCGCCGCTTTTGCAACGGTCAGCTTGATTGTTTCATATGTTGGTAACTTTACTCCCGCAAGTGCGGAAATAGTTCTGAACATCGCCAGCTTCACCGTCGTTACCGGTGCGATAATCGGCGGCGCTCTTGTGGAATACTTCAGCGCGCTTTTAACTGATAATACAATTGAATCCGCTCGCGCCATGGCTGATGAAGGTGACAAACTTCTGTCTGTGCCCGGTGTCTTGGAAGGCAAGGTTCGACCGGACTATAACCGTATGATTCAAATGGCAACGCAGGGAGCTCTCCGCAAAATGCTGTTCCCCTCTGTTTTGGCTATGTTGATTCCTGTCCTCGGCGGATTTGTTTTTGGTGCCGAATTCGTCGGCGGTTTGTTAATCGGTGCTACAATCGTCGCTATCCCGCGCGCCATCTTCATGGGTAACTCCGGCGGTGCGTTTGATAACGCGAAAAAGAGTATAGAATCCGGCGCTGTGGAAGGCCACGGCAAAGGATCGCCTGCCCATAAGGCTGCCGTTACCGGCGATACAGTCGGTGATGTACGTAAGGACGTTGTCGGTGTTGCACTTGACATATTTATCAAGACCATGTCCACCGTTGCAAACACATTGGTCAACATTTTCCGGAACTTCACACTTATAAAATAACAATTCAGCGAGCCGAATGCTTTTCGCTGTTTGATGTGCATAATCATCTAAATATTGTTCCGTTCGCCGTCGCAGTCTGCCTGATACAGGCTAATGCGGCGGCTGCTTTTATTTTGTTTTCTTTATACGACATGGAGCCGATAATACCTCTGTTTGAACAGTTTTAAAACCGCCCGGCAAAAAGCCTACACTCATTAACTGCAAATCAAGCACAATGCCGAGCGCGTGGTGTTGATGAAAAGGATGTATAATAGAACGCTCGAAATACATAGTGGGGTTGATAGACGGTGTAGAAAAAAGCGGGTGGCTTAATCGGCATCGGTCTGATAGAGGAACTTGGTGAGAAGAAAATCCGAAATGTTTTGATTATTAGGGTTTTTGCTATTATAATATATACTGTAATTATATGATACAACTTTTATTACGATTATGATTTCAACGATCCGGACGCTAATACCGATGACTGTTATGCATACAATATAAAAAAGAAAGTAAAAAGCCTAATCTTCGGTGTTACATACTGAATATTTAATGGTCATAAAACAAACCAGGGAGTTAACAGCATGAGACTTGTCTTATATGAGCTTGAGAAATGCGCACGACGAAAGCTACTGCTATATACACTCGTGCTGACCCTTGCGGCAAACGCGGCAATCCGCATATATCAGATTAATAAAGCTCACAGCAACCCTTTTTTGAAAAAATCAGATATTGAGGCAATATTCCGTGCTTATCTTGAAAATCCTGAGCAGGTGAAATCAGACTACGAGGAATACATGACCCTTTATAATGAGTATTTGAACGCAATAGATGATACTGAACCGGTACCGAACAAATACAGCACAAATAAAGATGTTTTAGATTACTTTCTGTATTACGAACTCTTCAAACAGGTTGACACTTGCGAAAACTACAAGGAATACATACAAAACTTTCTTGACCGTGCGAATTATAATATAAAATCCTTTGACGATGCAGGAATGTCGCCTAATACATACTCATACCGTTATCAAAAGCGCATTATTGACCTTTATACAAAGGCCCAGTCTGGTGTAGAATTGAAAATCGATTATGTATACGGATGGGATGAGTATTTTGACTACGATGTTGTCAATATATTCATATTTATAAGCGTCATACTCATCTGCTCGGTTGTCTTTGCTCAGGAACGATCAAGCGGATTCATCAATATAATCAGGGCATCCCGGTATGGCCGCGTCAGTACAGTGGCAGCCAAAATTTCAGCGTCAGTTATAATAACTGTTATCATCGTATTACTATTCACTTTCTCGACGTTTTTCATTTACGGTTACATGGTTGGCTTCAGCTCCTCTGACAATGCTATACAGATAATTGAAGCATTCAGAAAAACATATCAGACTATAACGATAAAACAGTATTTTATAATAACTGTCCTTGTGCGGCTTGCCACATTTATTGTTTTTACCGCGCTCACATTAGCTGCAAGCCTTATTTTCAAAAGTTACCCGCTGATTTTTATTTGCAACGGCGGCGTATTCGGTCTTAATTTTCTTTTCTATACGCTTAAAAATCTTGACCCCGAAAGCCCCATTCGAAATCTCAACCTTGTTGCCACCGCTCATGTCACACGGCTTTTTGAACGATACCGCGCCATAAATATCTTCGGGTATCCGGCAGACTACATCCCATTCATGATATTCTCATTCGCAGTCGTGTTCACTGCCGCATCTATTTTTATCGGGTGGAGATTTTTACACAGTGCTGTTAGTGTAGGGCAAGGTAGAATCAATAAAGCTTTAATCTTTAAAACATCATCAGAGCGTATCAAACAAACCCAACCAAAACGGCGCCATATTCACATATCATCGAGATGCCTTATCTTAACAGAGACGTATAAGACACTGGTATCATCCCGCTATATAATTGCCGTAATAGTGCTTCTTTTGGTCAAGGTGTATATTTCATCAAACGCATACAAACCGGTATCGCTTTATAGCGATGATATATATAAAGCGTACATGACAACACTTGCCGGTCCTGTAACTGATGAAAAACGTCAATATATAAAAGAAGAACGGGAATACATAAACGATGTTTTCTTAAAAGAAACTGATATACGGGATGCTTATAATTCTGGAGCAATTAATCTTGATGAATTTATTAATTATTTAACAGAATTAAACTATGCGAGATCTCATTCACCTCAATTGTCAGCAGTTGAAAACCATCTATCATATATAGACAGGCTTGCGTTAAAAGGAATCGAAGCCCATTTCGTATACGATACCGGCTGGAACACATTTTTCAAGACTCCTTTTGATTGGTCGCTTTACGCAGTAGTTTTATTAATATTTAGCGGCATATTTTCATCTGAACACGAAGCAAAAACATCATCCGGCGGATTCGCCCAGATACTCCGTACTACAAAAAGAGGCAGAGCAAGGACATTCGGTGCAAAGCTTACATCATCACTTATAGTTGCACTTATTTTAGCCGTAATATGGAATGCTATTGACGCTTATTTTATCTGTCGCGCTTATGAACTTCCGTGTATCTCCTCACCGATTCACTCACTTCAGCTATTTCAAGGACTTAAAACGACAGTATCAATTAAGCAGTTTATAGTTTTATTCTACGCTCTTCGCGCGGCTGCAGTTTTATGGCTTGTACTCTTACTATGTGCATTCTCGGAAATAACAAAAAGAGCGCCTATAACAATTGGTGCTGTGGCAGCAGTTACATCCCTTCCGGCGCTGATAAGTTACTTTGGTATCAAATCTTTCGATTACGTTGACTATATTGGTGTCATGCGCGCAACACCTATGATACTTTTGTCAGCCGGCGGTGGGTCTGCTCTTATGACATTTTCAATTGTAGCAATCATAATTTGCACAGTTGCTCTTTGCCTTGCTGAAATAATGTGGGTTGGGTGCAAAATATAAAGCTAATATAAATAATTGTAATAAAGCCCTGTAATCATTTGTGATTACAGGGCTTTTCGATAGCGGAGATAGGGAAATAGAAGTTTAAATACTATTAATTGAGTAAATTATCCGAGGTAGACTGCATACCACCGCTGATATTGACATCCTAATAAAATGTCGGACAAGCTACTCATCGTATTTAGTTGAACGTAGGATTATTATATATGATTGAAAAGTATATTTAAGATGATTGAATTACGTTTATTGACAGCTATGTAAACATGGGCTGATACACGATGATTTATGAATATCACATCAGCCCTTCAGCTAAAGCCCAACCTTTTTTAAGCAAAAAGTGCCGGTAGAGCTCCTCTGTGGCAAGTGCCATTTTTGTAACCGAGAATTGTCCTTCCGGGTAGATATACCACGTATCTGAAAGAGTGCTAAGCTCCACACAATCGCCGTGTTTGAAGAGGTATTGATATTCAATGTGGCAGGAATAGAGCGAGGGGACTTCCTTTATCATTTCATGACGCCGCCCCTCGCGGTCGGTCACTTCCACGCGGAAGCCATTCATATCGTGGATTAATGTGCCGCGGCCTAAACGTATAAAGCCCTTTGAGTTAGGGAGAGAATCAACCACGACCGATAAAACACCGGACGAATAGCTGCCCTCTTCCACCTCTTTACGGACACAAAGACGCTCCCACTCATACCAGTCGGGAATGTGAGAGAATTCGGTATCACCTGAAATAGCCCTAAGCTCCCCATATTCCGTCATCTCCCACTCCTTGCCGCATGCCGTGCAGGCAATCCGGATACCTGATGAGGTCATATTCTGCTCGCTTAAGCAGTTCGGACACTTGTATAGGACGCGGTGCAGACCTTCGGCACGTTTTTTATCGCGGATGCGAATCCCCCGTTGCTTCTGCCACGCAAAATCGTCATATTGAAATTCGTCCACGATGTACTTGTTTATAGTGTCAATGTCGAGTGTTTCAACCTGTTCTTTTGTCAGCAGTAGTTTATACGTTGCCTCGGTGGGACGTACCCCTCTGTCATGTGAGGTATTCCAGAATGGCGAGTTGACGTGATGCCCGTGGCAGATGAGCGTAACCACCGGTACGCCCAGAAACTTAGCCAGTTTTCCAAGAGAGCGCGGTAAAACAGCGGTAGTACCGCACAGGGAATACCGTGCCTCAGGATAAATCACGGCAACGTTCCCCATATCAACTACTTTTTTAAGATTTCTTATGAGATTTGTGTCGTTCGTAAATTTCCTCTTGCCGATACAACCTAAACTGCGCAGTAACCACTCTCTTTTAATAAACCCGTCGATTGCCACAACATAATTTGCATCGTTTTTTCCCAGCACAGTCGATGCAATGATAAAATCAAAAAACGCATTGTGATTGCACAGCATCAGAAACGGCGGTTTAAGGTTTTCAACGCCGTTCTCATACGAAATTATTGGTTTGTGCCTCCATAAGGCCGGGGCACAGAGGAGATTCCTGATGGGCTTGAGATACCACTTTGTCCTGAGCGGTGGTTTTGTCATATCAAACCTATCTAATATATCTAAATCTGCCAAACTTTACGCTCCTTTTTATCGAAGAATCTCGATTTGTTTGTATTGTACCATGTTTCGACTATTTTGAAAAGAAAAAATAATAATTCGTTTTATTTCTGTTTAAAAGTACAGCATATCAATATTGTTTATAACTGCGTCGGCGAGTATGCGTCACAAGCAACTATAACTACACAGTAAAAATACACAGGGAAAAGAAAAATACAGCATAGCTGGTACACACATTATACGATACGTCATCACTTTAAAAATATAAAACAAAACAAAACAATATGACAAATGGCGCACAACATGGTGCTATATGGTTGAAGAAGTGTTGACATGACCTGATAATAAAACACTAAGCGGGTGGCAAGTTCCTTCGGAGTAAATACACCGCCGGTTCTGCCGCCGATGATGTAACCGCCGGTGTAAATTTAATCTGTTAATATCATTCTGGTAATATTTGATTATCAGACCGTTTATATGATAAAATATAAAACATAAGGGGCTAAGTCTTATAGCAAAATAAAAGATAGCTATGGAAAAAAGGAGAATGATAATAAATGCCTAAACATGAATTTGGAATACTGCATATATTACGTGAAATTTATGGTACAATGCATAAAAAATTCATATATGTTGAGATTAAAGATTTCATGATGGAATATATTAAATAAGCTGGAGTTTGCAAAGAGCAGTTAGCTTTGGTACGACGTTTATAAAGGCGATATTGTCCATACATAAGGAAGGTTCCGAAGAGTCCGTAATAGACATTTTTAACCGTGTTACATATACAATACTGTTAAACGCATATGACTGAACAAAAGTAAACATATTTTAGGATTATTGCAACATATTAACCTCAATCATAACCGCACAAATTAACTTTATTTCTATCATCCTGACGGTAGAATCAATTTTTCACTCAATTTTTATACATAAAAAAAAGAGGTACTTATCATGACCACGAAACGACGTAACAACATCATCTCAACAATTCATCGCGTTGTCACCAGTGAACACGGAGAAAATTACTCGATTGACGGCTGCGCAAAATATGTCATGGAGTGCCTTGGTGAAAAGAATTATGATTATTGGTTTTTCACCGGAATTACCGGAGACTTGTTTACACAGCACTACAGTTACACAAACTTTGTAGCTGAATCTGTGTCCGACTATTTGTTTGAGGAGGACCCCGCCCGCTTTGTTGAAGAAACATTTGCCAAATGCGGATACGCTACCACGTTTGTTTCAAGCGAGGAATTAAAGAATAATATTGATATGTATCTGCAAATGCTATCAGAATACATCTATCGGGGCATCCCTGTAATCGGTGGGAACATGAGAAATGTGTTTGTCGGATATGAAGACTACGGTAAAGTTCTGCTTCAGCTTACTACACTATATAAGAGTAAACTGTAAGGGCGGGGAGGTGAAATATATGTCACTTTTCAGTGTAGAAGAAAGAAAAAGAATTATGGATTACATAATATCTTTCACTAAGAGTTACGAGCATATTGTAGCACTTGTCGCTGTCGGTTCGGGGTCATATGGTTTTTATGATGAGTTATCCGATCTTGATTTTGTAATAGCCATTGACAGTAATGAAAACATGGAAATGGTTATGGAATATGTAAAGTCACAGCTTGATAAATGCCTGAACTATATATACTTTAAGCAAAGTCCCCAGAAAAGGCTCCAAGTATATTTATCTGACAATTATCTTGAAATTGACATTGGTTACGGTGCTTACACCAGTGCAGCTGCCACTAAAAAGCATTGGAAAGTGCTTTTTGATAAGTCGGAAACAGTAGAGAAAGCAATGCGCGCCTCTTGGGAGGGGTAAATAGCTAATGAGAATGAGACAAATGAATTAAGCCAAAGACTTGCAGAGTGTTCGGACTCAGTCTGGCATAATCTGATGCTTGCTGCGGTTGCAATAAAGCGCGGGCAGTATTGGCGTGCATATACGGAACTTGAATTTGTGCGGAAATGGCTGATTGAGCTGCTTTGCTATAGGTACTCCCTTGATTCCGACCGGAACAGAGAAGTGGATAAACTCCCCGAAGCTGAACTATCTGTACTCAACAAAACACTTGTTTCAAGTTTGAATAAAGACGCACTTTGGAGAAGTCTCGATGCACTTGTTGATGCTGTATATACTGAACTTGAAAGCTATGGTGAACGTGCGTGTATTATTGTTAACCGTCAGCAGGTAAATGAATACATAAATGCGTGCAGGAATTATAAGCTTCTCTCGGAGAGTTCTTTTAATGACGAGTAAACGGGTATTTTCAGTTGTTTTACGAAGATTTGACGCCGGGATATTTCTTTAAAAAAAGCGGAATTATTTTGAAATGAGCGGGTGAGCAGTTATATAGATAATATCCCGGAAAACAACAATAATCCCCCTGAAGGTTAACATGAGACCTCATTGTCATATAAATTAAAGCGAAAAGAGTGGGAAAATGATGGAATGCCTGAGATTATTAAACTCGCAGGGCGAATGGAAGATAGACACAGACTTTCAGGGAACGAGTAAAAAGATAAAAAAAAGCAAATATAAAGAACACCGGAACGATGAATTAATAAAATATAAGGCAGGCTTAATATTTACATATATTAAACAAATGATAAAGGTGAATCTATGGCAATAACTTATAAAGAAATAGACACAGAACTTCTCGAAAATATAACGGTAAAATACGGTGAATGGGCTAAAAAGCACATTCACATAGGAAGCGACAGCTTTTCGCTTGCCGCAATATTCGACGATATACCGGTTGGTTTTATTTCTACATATATACGGAATCTTGACGAACCTCTCGCAGAAGAAAAAGACGCATACATTGATGTTATCGAGGTGGATAAAGAATTCCGCCGGAAGGGCATTGCGGCTGAGTTGATTTCACGAACCGAGGTGTGGGCAAAAGAAGAAGGACTTTTGCAAATACGTGCGTGGAGCAATCAAAGTAAAGTTGGAGCAATAAAGATGTGGCGAAGCCTTGGCTACGGGCTTTGTCCTGCGAAAATCTGGATTGAATGGTGCCATGAAATTGTTGACGGATACTATGTTGTAAAACAGTTGAATCCAAAAAATCCATACCCCGAAATAACAAAACTGATAAAAAAGGATTTACGCAGCGTTACATCAAAACCGATAGGGGACTTCCGGCTTACCCGTGCGAAAAGCGGTGTTTATGTATATAAGTGTTTGTATGATGGAAGCCCCGCAGTTGTCAAGTATTTTGAAAATGAAAGCGACAGGCGTGAAATCTTAAACTACCGGATATTAACTCGACACAATATTCCGACTATTGATGTGCTGGCGCTTGGCACAGCAACTCTTGTGATGGAAGATATATCCGCATCAGACGATTGGCGGCTTGGGGTGGAGGATGATTTTTATGATGTTGATGTTACGAAATGCCTTGCAAAGTGGTATTTTACGTTTCATGAAAACGGTACATCCGTTTCAGAGCTTGACAGCTTATTTTTTGAATATGATAGCCTGACGAAAGAGAACTTCATAATACTAAAAGAAAAATTTCCAGAAGCCGGGGAACTCTTTGATTTTGTTCTGGCACATTACGATAAGTTACGTAAGTTGCTCTATAAACCCGCCTTTACACTTGCATATAACGATTTCCACTGGTCGAATTTTGTCGTTCGTAAGGACAAGACGTCAGCGATGATGATTGACTTCAACCTGATGGGAAAAGGGTACAGATATTCTGATTTTCAAAATGTATGCGGTTCATTATCAGAAGAAGCAAAGTCGGCATTTATCCATGAATATGAGCGTTTATATTAGGAAAAGCATGGCCATTCACGCTCTAATGATGAGCTGACTGAAAAGCAAATAGCAAATGTAGCGGGTAAATTATACGAGCTTGTCGTTGCATTTTTAGAAAGGGATACCTTCCCGGAGTGGGCTGAAGCCGTCAGAAACGAAGCCCAAGATGGGTCACTTTTAGCAGAAACAAAAAAACTGCTGTCGGAATAGTGTTACAAGACAAAAAAGCAAGCACGTTTTACTGAAACTTTGAGTTCACATCACATAGCAATATTCAAGTAGTTTTAATTGAGCGTAATTTCTTATAAAATTACATCAATTAATGAATCTACTTTTTTATGCAACTATAAACTGTCAGACGCTGGTAAAGCATAAGATGTTTTATATAATTATTAGGAAAAAAGTGCATTTCCGGGTTTACGGAAATGCACTTTTTAATAAAAAGGCTTTGGTATCAATTCGATAGAAAGGAAAAAATATAAGTATCAAATAAGATTGTTAGAATATGAATTAGCTTTTATTATTCTTTGGAACATCGCAGAAGAATCCGGCATATGGGAATTTATACAGCATTACAGGTGCGGCGAACATGCTGATAACCTCGCCCCTCGCCGTTCCATTAATAATCTGCTCCGCACCTTCTCTAAGCTTTGGGATTAAGTCCGGGCTGACGGGGAACGAACCATGTGATGGATATATTGTGTCAAACTCATTGATATACAAGGACAGCTTTTTCATGCTTTCGGCATACAGGGGCAGATTTCTGCGTTCCTTAAACATGAAGATGTTCCCATCCTGAACCGAATCTCCTGATATAAGCACCCTGTTATTTATATCAAGTATAGCTATGCTGCCGGGCGTATGTCCGGGGATGAAGATTATTTTCAAGGGGCGGTTTCCAAGATCAATAATGTCATTATCATTTATAGGCACAATAGTTCCGGCACCGCCGTGGGCTCTGTAGTTTTCTTCTTCGTCAGGATGCATGTAAAAACGCTCAAAACTGCCGTTGCCTGAAATATGATCCGGGTCGGCATGTGTATTCAGAAGCATTATCGGCAGTTTTGTGAAGCTTTCCGCAATTTGCTTTGCATCCGGTGTTCTCATGCCGCTATCAATAAGCAGCGCCTTTTCCGTTCCGGCAAGTAAGAAAAATCGTACGCCGCTATCCTCAATCCGCCATGTGGTATCGTTTATTTTGATAATCTCCGCCATCAGTATTCCTCCACATCATCATTTATCATTTATTTTATGATATCAATACCACGCATAAATCGCAATCATTTTCGCATAGTAAAATGCTCGAAATCTTTTGCTCGTCATAAAAACGGGGGAGTGAAAGGCTATTTTAAATAATTTCAGGGGGACGAGAGGCTCATCATGGCTTAACTATTTCAATACTAATCAACTCTTACTTCTCGGCAGCCGTAAATTACAAATACATTGTACCATATTATTGCAGAGGAATGTATAGCGTAACATGTTGTTAGTCGATTTAATTCCAAACTATGCTCTCTGCAATGTCGCGGATGGTATTTTCATCTGTAAGAGCAGAGTCAAACTCAAAGGCAACATATGTCCTGTGAGCAGTGTTATATGTGAGAAGACCGTAGTTATATTTTGCTGCAGGATTTTCAACGCCATCAATCTCATATGACTTTGCTCTATAATAAACCTTTGTAATGGCAACATTACCATGCTCAAAGGTTTTATAACTTCATAAGTACTTCCACTATAATCATCACTTGTATCACAAAGAAGAACAAGATACCTCAAATGTGTTGCCAAATCAATCTGAGAATGATTAAACTCAGAGGTGTTTAACTCTTCTTCGGATAATTCTTCTTTATCATCCGCATATTTCTGAACCCTATTGATAAAAGTTTCTCGGCTATCATTATTTACACTTATTGTTTCTAAACACATCTACATATTAATTGTTCATCAAGTGTCCAGCCTTCCGAAATTGTAGTTTCGATAGTAAAACCCGTAAAAATGATGCGCGCTGTTGTATTGACATGCCATTATAATTATGCGGAAAGTGTACGGAGACAGTGCTGTAGCTATTTGCTGTTTTGTATTCAAACTTATGCGGCTCAATTTCAACAAGAGAGACGCAGGTTTTTGTGCTGTTGTGATAAAATACCCATATATTTCTATGGTAAAATTCGCTGTCATTTTTAATTGTATCATTTTGACGTTTCTTTTACTGCCCGATATATAGTGTAAAATTAAATGGGGTAACAGGAACTGAATAGAGTATTAAAGAGAATCAGGTTATAATGTCACAGTTATTTAACCATAAGTAAAAGCACAAAATTCATTTATTATTAAGTATTATGAAACACTCACGTTGTTCTTCTAAAAAGTTGAATAAATATGTATTAGCGAAAAACCCCTTTCGTTAGTTTTTATCTAACGAAAGGGGTTCAATATATTTAATGGATACTCTATATATAGGCAGTTACCTATTCTCCAAAACTGTCTCCTTCACAAACGAAACGGATGCGTTAATTGCTGTATTAAAGTCCTCGCCGCCAAATCCGTGCCCGGCCCCCGGAATCATTTTGATAGAAGCATTCGGGAACAGGCGTAAAGCTTTCTCGACTACACCCGTTGAAACAATAAAGTCACGGTCTCCCTGAACTATCAGCACCTTGCCTTTGTAGTTCGGCATGAGCTGCCACGGGTCAATTTTTGCAGCGTCACTGTCAAAGTCCGGGGAAAGCCGAACACCGAACACATCACGGACTCCCATAGCAAGACGATGCTTTGATGCTTCAGGTATCATCAGGGCAGGATACCATAGAATAAGCCCGCGGAAGCTTTCGGGGGACTCTTCCGCGACAAGTGTGCTTACAAGGCCACCTTGACTTTCACCCATTAAGAAAAGGTTGTCTGTATCAACATCGCTTTGTGAACGTACATAATCGACAACGAGCTTTAAATCTTCACATTCGGTGGAAATCGTCATCATTTCCGAAAGCGCGCCGTCACTTGTTGTTCTCAATCCGCCGCCGCGAAAGTCAAACATAAAGCAGTGAATACCCGCTTTTGCAAAGGCTTCGCCCCTGTTATGTAAATCGGCGCAGCATCCGTTGAAGCCATGGCTTAAAATTACCGCAGGTTTCCGCCCGCCACCCGTGGCAGGGAATTTAACTCCTCTGACTGTCATGCCGTTTTCGTGGGTAACGCTGAAGTGCACAAAGCTCACCTGATCCATCGTCGTTTCCTTTCTTTATATTATAATTATGTTAAATTACTTCTTATTTAGGATGCTGTACGAATCTTCTTCATCCATTTACGGCTGCGCAGACGGAAATAGCACCAAACGCACTTTATTATCTGGTCAATTTTAAGAAAGGTATAAATCCAAAACGGCGGCATATGCAAGACAAGACCGGCAATAATACCGAGGGGAATTGACGCTACCCAAAGGAATAAAATATCGCCCGCCATGAGAAAACGAGTGTCTCCGCCGGCGCGAAGGACGCCTTTTGTTAAAACCGAGTTCATGGACTGGAAGATAACGATAAAGCCGATAGCGTCCATGAGCTCCCATGCAATTGCTTTCGTTTCCTCCGATACCTTGTAGTAATTGATTATAGGTGTGCGCATCAAAAGAATTACAACTGCTGCAAAACAGCCGAGGATAAATCCAACACCCAAAAACGTATAGCCCTGCTTCTGGGCTTTTTCCATGTCTCCTTCGCCCATTGTGTGGCCGGTAACAATGCAGCTTGCGTGTGCCATGCCTTGAGTTAAAACGGAAGATAACTGCTGCAGAATTGTTGTTACGGAGTTAGCGGATACAAAAGTCTTACCAATGCGCCCTATTACCATGGCGACGGCGTTGTTGCCGAGTGCTAAAAGGCCGTCGCTTATAAACACAGGTATACATACGCGGATATATTCGAAAAGCAAGTCGGCGCATCTCATGCTAATATCTTTGATTTTGTAACTTATTCGCTTATCATAGAAAAAGAAATATCCGCATATGAATGTCAGCTCAAAAAGCCTTGCTATCAGTGTTCCAACAGCGGCACCGGCTATCTCCATCCGCGGCGCACCTAAATGACCGAAGATGAATACCCAGTTGAAAAATATATTAACGAAGAACGCAATGATAGATGAGATGAGAGGGATTCTCACCTGCCCCACGCTTCGGAGAACAATCGTACACGTAAGGGACAGTCCTATGCAAACAAATACGGGGATTTGCCAGCGAAGATATATGACGCCGTAGTTTATAATATCCTTCTCCGGTGTGTACATCCGGATAATCAAATTTGGGGCAAAGATTGTCGCCAGTGTGAACAAGGAGGATAGTATGAGGACAAACCGAAGCATGATGGTAACAGCTTTGCGAAGGGAGGGAAGCTCTTTCATGCCCCAGTATCTTGATGTTAAGACTGACGCCCCCATGCCAATCCCCATGCAAAAGATTTGATAAAGGTTTATGAACTGCCCGCCAAGAGCCGAAGCCGACAGCTGTGTATCGCCCATGGAGCTGAGCATTATAGTATCCATCAGGTTTACCCCGACGGTTATAAACTGCTGGGCTGAAATGGGGATTGCAATCGATAATATTTTCTTGTAAAAGTTCTTATCTCCGACGTATTCCTTTAAAGAATTCATATTATGTATCCAACACTTATTTATCTTGACCGTATTAACCGAGATATTATTATTTTAAAATAATATTTTCGCTTTTCTCATATCAAACAAAACGCTTTTTCTCACCGGCAAAATTGAACTGCAGCAACTGTACATTGCTGCAGTATTATTAAGAGAATTGTCTTTTTGATAAATCACCTTATCGAATCTATGATACCAAAAAAATAAGGATATTTCAATGTTTACGGTGTAATTTTGAGAATAATAATTCGCTTTTACGTTTTTATAATATCGTTGACCCGGGGGATTTTCTTTATTTACTTGAAAAATCAAGAGCGGCGTCCGTCTATAACGGACCCCGCTCTTTGTTGTGAAAGTATAAAACCCTATTGAATATGGTTCTATACTAAATGTTAGGGTGGCCAACGGATAGAGCAAAAAAAAAGAGAGAGCATATCTGAAAGATCTGATAGAATGAAGTTACCACACAACATTCTTCGGAGAAATCAAATATGCTCTCAATTAGTTTTTTGAAAAAATCATCGGATATCAAAAAGTCATCATAAAAAACATAGAAGAAACTGTAGAGTTACAATACATATTGAACAGTGATGAGAAAAAAGTAGCAGGAATAGGGCACGTAAGGTAGAATTAAGTTACCGACATAAAAGTGAAACAAGCTTTTATGGGAGATGACCGTATGATAAGGTGTGGGTTAATTAACATGATACACGAAAATTCACAAAATGGAAGAGCGCATATGCAATAAGTAAAGAACTTGGCATATCAAAAAAGCGGGATCAGGGTTGTGCCACTGGCTGATATTTCAGCAAAAGACAATCTGACAAATGCATGATCGGCTATTTAAACCGGCGTTTTTGGATTAGAAATATCCCGGCGTTGACATCTTTTTTACAGGATGAAAGCAAAAACGGCAAGTAGATTATTTATTCTCGACCTTTTCTTCTGTCAGCTTTCGTAAAATTTCTTTGTAGCGTTCTGTATTTCTAATCGGAGCATAAGCCTCTCTTTCACCGGAAAGTAACGCTTGATACATCAAGCGGCGTGATGAGATTTTTTCATCCGACATCTCCACCTCGTCAGGAATATCGTATACATTATAAGTTAATTCATAATCAAGATTATCGTAGTTTACAGCACAGTCGCATGCCTTTTCAAGATAATCAAGACACAAATCGTATTCTTGTTTTTCCGCATATGCTAAAGCTGCGGTTTCATAACACTCTGAGAGATCCCTATATATCCACCCACAGTCAACAAACTCTTCATATACTTTTGCCGCGCGCAGGCATTCACGTATGACGGCGTCGTAATCGCCCTTATTAAGTAAATACTGCGTCAGCCACGGTATAAGCAAAGATATTTGATAGATGCATTCATAAATACAACTTTCAATTGAATGTAGAGCATCTTCACCCGGGGCTTTATTCATTTCGATCACCGCTGCTGTTACACGTGGATACAATCCCCTAAAACCGAATAGCTTTGCATTGTATTCCGCAGCTTTATCGTAATCTTTATGGATAAGGTTGATAGTTGTTAGAAAGTGGAGCGACCATGCGCGGCGCTTTTCATCTTCATCATGTTCCGCGACGTATTCAAAACCTTTGGCAGCCTCTGAAAGCAGCCTATCACGTTCTTTTTTACTCTTGTATCTTGCATTTAATAATTTATGACGTGCAAGCTCAAACTTCAATTGCAGATTATTCGGATAACGAGCAAGCGTCTTTTTGATTAAAGCTTCGGCTTCATCGCCTTTTAATTCTCGTCGCAGTTCGTTTGCCTCGGCGACAATCTCCGATATCGTCTTTTGATAAGTCATATCATAACCTAACAGATAGTCAACGGAGACATTGAATATCTCCGCGATTTTCGGCAGTAATGTGATGTCCGGATAAGCATTAGCACATTCCCATTTTGATACGGTAGCAGTCGATACACCGAGCATATCAGCAAGGCGCTCCTGCGTATAACCCTTTTCGTTTCTAAGGGTCATAATTGTTTTTCCAGTTCCATATTTTCTTCTCCGTACAAATTTATTGTAAGCTTACACTTATATTCTACTACCATACGGTTGAGAGTCAATGGAACGGTTTTCTATTTAGTTGAGTGTTTTTAAAACCATGGTTGAATTGCGCTGAAAAATGCATGATTGCACTACGCGACGGTAAAAACTCACGCATTTTATAAGTCATGCACTTGAATATATATTTGCACTTTTATGAAGAAGTTTTTCTTCATACCTTCAATGCCACCCGCTTGTCTTAAATATTCCTTATACCTTTATGGGTATACATGGGCAACCTACTTCCTTTTAATACAGGATCTTGTCCGCACCCCCGTTTCATGAATTGAACATCCTCAACTGTCTCAACTGTACATTTTATCCGTGAATTTGTGTACATTTCTATCTTAGCATTTACACCAGTCTGGTTACCTGTAGATATGCCAGTGCTTGTTCGCCAAACAATATGAAATCTGGTATAATTAGACGTATGATATAAGAAAACAATAAGGGTGGAGGGATTTCTAAATGAATGAAGTAGATGAATACATTAAAAGCTTTCCGGCGGAAGTGCAAGAACGATTAACTGAAATCAGGAATATTATTCATGAATTAGCTCCACAGGCTACCGAACGAATTTGTATGAGAATGCCTACATATGACTTGAACGGAAAATGGTTGGTTCATTTTGCTGGATTTAAGAATCACATTGGCTTTTATCCACAACCTGAAGGTATTGAGGCATTCAAAGAAAAGTTATCCGGCTATAAAACCTCGAAGGGAACAGTGCAATTTCCACACAACAAACCACTTCCAACAGACTTAATTCGTGAAATTGTCAGATTCAGGGTTGATCAGCAAATAAAGTAAATTGTTCAAACTAACTGATTGCTAATAGAAAATAAACAAGGCATTCTTACGATCAAATTCGTGTAGAATGCCTAATTATCTACATCTACCGTCTTGTTGGATTTGAATTTCACTGTGAATTTCTCCTCGAAGATGGTGTCTATTTCAATCAGCCAGTTGATCAGGTGCTCGTCGTGCTCAGTGGTGCGGTCGGCTGATTCCATAGGAATGCGCAACGTTAAAATTAAAGTGAAAATATAAGTCGATATGCTCCCTCAAACGGACACTTTACGAAAAAACATCTAAAAACCCGTTGATGTGTCCCCACATACAGATGGTTCCTTAAATAGTCTGTCGACATCAATACACTTTGTGATTTGATAAAAACCTCCACCGGGTATGATTTACCTCGGTGGAGGTTTTTACATGTCAAGATGTGTAAATTTTGCAGAGAAGAAGATTTATGAATTTATTCGAGAAGGCCGTGGCCAAGGGGAGGGGGCAGATTACAAGCATTGTTTGAAAATCCATGATGTTACGTATAAATCCGACTTAGAAAAGCCGCCTTTTGTGAAACATACATCTGAAGAGCAATACTGGGCTAAGCGTAGTATCCGATGGGATACAGCAATTTATGAAAGTGTCACAATAGTTTTTATTTATAAAATCACAATAAATCAAAATGATATTATCCGTGTAAAAATAGAAATAGGCAGATGATGCCATGACAATAATACATCTTACAATCAACAATGAAACTGAATGTCTTTTTGGCAGATAGCTTCTCATCGGTTAAAATATTGAATCACTGGGGTGCAACATACAATAAAAGGTTGTTAACTAATTTCCACTTTGTTAGACGAAGCGATATACGAGATGTTAAGAAAAAATACAAAAAATCATTTAGAAAGGGCAGAAAGTAGGAATTTAAAAATTTATTTATGCATCATTATTGGCTGCATGATATGGACGACCATGATAATGGTTGCTGTCAGTAATATATAGATAATGTTTTGTTAGCTTAAAAAAAGAATAAACATTTAACATTGATGTTTGTATGCATTCTTTTAAATGATAAAATGGTACAATAATGGTCTCATATTATTATAGATGAAAAATGCTATTCCGAGATGCAGAATTCGAGGTGTATAATAGATATATAGAACTCGAGGATTTAGACAGGAGAACCATCTCCCTATCAGGAGAAAGGATTACATATGAATATCAGTAATTATAATAAGTATATTACGGCAGAAACGTTGATGGGACCAAACTGCGTAAGGATTCTCGGAGAGTTATTTGATAAATATCCTTTGCAACTCACATCAGATGATTTGGTTCTTGATTTGGGATGCGGAACGGGGCTGACGAGTCTTGTGATTGCAAAAGAGACTGGAGCAAAGGTCTATGCAAATGACCTCTGGGTAAGTGCAGAAGAAAATGGGAAACGATTTGCCGAATGGGGGATTTATGGACAGGTAACACCTATTTGCGAAGATGCGAATAATTTGCATTTTAATGAAAGGCAATTCAATGCTTTGGTTAGCATTGATTCATATCATTATTTTGCAGGTGAGCAGGGATTTTTCAGGGGAAAAATTCTTCCATTAATGAAAGATGGTGGTGTGGTTTTAATCGGTATTCCCGGCTTGAAGGATGAATACTCAGGCCGCTCCGAAGAGCTTCTGTCCGATTGGCTTGGTAAGGAATCCTATATGTTTAAAAGCCCCAAACTCTGGAAAGAGCTCATTGGCAGCCATGATAGAATTGATTCAGTGGTAACGTGGGAAATGGCTTGCTTTGAAGAAGCATGGAATGATTGGCTTGCAGTTGATAATGAGTATGCTCACATCGACAGGCAGTACTTTGAAACAATTATCAAGCCTTATACTTGCTTTGTTGGTATATATGTAAAGTTAAAAGGGTAATGGAAGGCTAATAAGGAAATTTCAAAAGGATTGCAGGTTTTACACGTCCTCGGAATATAGGCTCAATAAGAGTGATGCAAAAAACATGAATGAAATACCAAGAAAAAAATATACAGAAACCAGGAATTTCTTTTTCATTGTTTGACAAAGCGGATATGTACAAAAATGTTTAGTTGATATGTTCCCTTGAACGGCGTTTTTAGAAATTACAGAACATGTTATCACGTACAGATGCTGTCATAATCGCTCACATACATCAATTCCATTAACTCGACCAATATGAAAGCTGTGGTGTTGATGCTAAAGGTGGACAAATAGAAGGTTTGAAATAAGATATAAATAAAGGGTTTCCAGGCATTGATTCTTTCTCTCAAGTTTTTACCTGAGGAATTACGGTGGATCATACTTCTCTTTATATTCCGTTTGGCACAAATGTTACTATTGCCAACAGAATAGATGACGACCGCCCCACCATTTGGTTCGGCAATATCATCGACCAAACATTTAACGACACTACGGGAAATCATGCTGTAGTAGTGTATGGTTACACATACGGCCTGCTGTCCGGATATAGTTTTGTAGCACACTTCGGCTGGACTAATGCAACTGAAGTATACTATACCGGAATTCTCGGTAGCGTCTACACCTACGAATGGTAAAAAGACACGTGCAAATGTGACCAAACGCAAAGTAAAGTTGTCTTAATAAGTGAAACCGGTTTCAGAATGCAGAGAAAGCAGGAACCATAATGGATGATCGTGATATCATAGCGTTGTATTTCAAAAGATTGGAATCAGCGATTACCGAAACGGCGAAAAAGTACGGAAAGTATTGTTTCAGCATCTCCAATAACATTCTGCGTAATCGTCAGGATGCGGAAGAAAGCGTAAATGATACATATTTGCAGACGTGGAATTCCATTCCGCCTACAAAGCCAAACTGCCTCTCGGCTTATTTGGCAAAGATCGTTCGCAACATTTCGTTAAATCGAATTAAGGCCAGCAAAACACAAAAGCGCGGTTCGGGCGAATACGAGTTAGCATACGATGAACTTGCCGGAATAATATCTTCGCCGCAGACTGTAGAAGATCTGATCGACGAAATTTCCTTGAGGGATCTGATAAACAGATGGCTGGAAAGCCTATCACCAGAACAGCGTATGGTTTTCGTGGGCAGATATTGGTACTTTGATTCGGTTGCCACGATTTCAACCAAAATGGATTTCTCTGTCAGTAAAACCAAAATGCTTCTTCTTCGTTTGCGGAACGAGCTGAAGGAGTATTTAGAAAGCGAGGGAGTTCACTTATGAAAGCAGAAAAACTAATTTATTCCATGAATGATATCAGGGACGAATACGTTACTGAGTATGCAACCAAGGCAAACGCAATTAAAGCCAAAGCACTCCACCATTTCCGCACATGGGGTATCATTGCTGCTTGTTTGGTGTTGATAATCATTTGCACACCTACTTTGATTCACATTTTTAATCCTTCGGGAGTCGATGATCCGAAATCGGGTGAGCAGTACGACTTTAGCAGTTATTCAGAACTGTGTAGTGTGTTGCCGGAAGGAAATATTATTGCCGACATCCCCAATAGCAAAGGGGCAAGTATCGAAGCATATGTTATTTGTCCCGAAGGCACTACAGACTTTACAGATTACGACAATTATTCTTATTTGAGCGTTGACATTTCCTATGACGATGGTATGGGGGTTAACATTTTCTGTACAGTCAAGTCGGAAATGACGGCTGAAGAATATGTAAATAGCAAACCTACATCTTTCCCATCCGACAAAACAAGTGTGGTAACCGTTGAGAACTGCAAAGTGTACTACACAGTGTTTGAGGAAGGTACTGCGAAAGGTGTAAAAGCAGTATTCTCACTCGAAGGCACCCTTTATGATATGACAACTACCTCTTTCAATCATGAAGAATTGATTCAGTATATCGAGGATATGCTGAAATAATGTGGCTCTTTGTCAATAGTTGGGGTGACGAGATCTGAATAAATGAAGATATAGATA
>ENA-UPAD01001487-UPAD01001487.1-bioreactor-metagenome-genome-assembly--contig:-NODE-1487-length-23813-cov-6.228933_pt1 | contig 23813 bp, 20 predicted proteins | sample MGYA00238179_ERZ772710 | MGnify/ENA primary metagenome ERZ772710 (study PRJEB29004, sample SAMN07631245) | bioreactor metagenome | isolation source: Switchgrass digestor | place: USA: Dartmouth...
AGACTATTAAGCTTTTCCTCCAAATCAAGCAATCTGTTTCTTTTCTTCTTATCACTTTCAATAGCATTTATAACTTTACTTACTACATTAATTATATCTTTACGCTTGGGCGGCTTTAGGATGTAATCGTCAACACCCAGTCGAATTGCTTCATTAGCATACTTGAAGTGGTCATATGCTGATACTACAATAAACCTTATTTCCGGATTTTGCTGCTTAATCTCTGCAATAGCCTGTAAACCGTCAATGCCAGGCATTCTCACATCCATTATCATGATATGTGGATTGTGTTCACAAGCAAGTTCAATTGCCTCTCTGCCGGTTTCCGCTTCTGCAACTACTTCCAATTCCGGAAAGTTATTGCATATCATGAGTTTAAAGGCACTCCTTGTAGTTTCTTCATCATCCGAAATAATAACCTTGTACATCTGACCCCTCCTTTTGACCATTTAAATGGAACTTTAACTGAATTTCAGACCTGTTGCTTAAAATAAATCAGACAATTCCTCATAATATAACATCTGCAGATAATCACATGATGGCTTGATAATACTTATACTTGACGATTAGTTGTCAAAGATCATCTATTTATTTGGTCCGGTTATTTTATGTGTGCTAATTTAAGTTAATCATATTTATATGATTTTTCAAAGTCAGAAATGTTTATCTTAATATTTCATAAAATTACACTTTTTTACATAGTTCATTGTTATTAACAGATGCCTTCTCAAAAGGCAGTGATAGAATAATCTTTGTTCCCATATTAATGGCACTTTCTATATTAATAATGTCATTAACACCGTAAAAAAGCTTTAATCTTTTTATAACATTCTTTATTCCTATCCCTGTGGTATGACCCTTGAGATTAGATGCTTCGCCATCTTCGTCAGAAAGTATTTTTTCAACTGTCTCTTGCTCCATTCCCATTCCGGTATCTGATATTTCAATGATAACTCTATTATTACTCTCATACACACTGACGAAAACCTTTCCCGGTTTTTCACATTTTTCTATCCCATGTATAAATGCGTTTTCCACAATTGGCTGCAGTGTAAGACACGGAATAGGCAATTGTAGTAAAGATTCATCCTCTATACTCAATTCAAAATTTACCCTGTTTTTATAGCGGGCTTTCTGTATGAATACATATGTCTTAAGATTTCGAATCTCATCCTGTAGTTTTACCTCCTTATCGATTTGCCTGAGATTATATCTTAGGAGGTCAGAAACGGATTCCAGCAAATCACATGTATTATCAGCCCCTTCTATTATTGCTGTATTCGCTATACAACTTAAAGTATTAAAGAGAAAGTGAGGATTTATTTGTGACTGTAAAGCTCTTAGCTCGGTCTCCTTCAACAGGTTGCTTATTTCAAGGTTTTCTACCTCTCTTTGTTTGAGCTTGCTTTCAATTTCAGCTTTTTCTTTGATTTCATCTATCAATCTTTTAATATTTGATGCCATCATGTTAAAAGCCGATGCAAGAATGCTAATTTCATCCTTTCCACTGGACTTGATTGTCTGAATGTCAAAATTTCCTCTTGATACACTTTTAGCTGACCGTGTAAGTTCCAGTATGGGACGTGTAACGTCTCTTGAAAAGGCAACTGCAAATATCATCGTCAAAGCACCCGTAACAAGAATAAATAAAATGATAATCGTTTGAACCCGGCTCATATTCTTTATCAAAGTATAAAATATTATCTCATTTCTTGAAAGGCAGCTTAAAACAAGATACTTAATCTGTTCTTCCATAAAGCCATATATTTTTCTACATTCATTCATGTGAATGAGTGCTTTGCCCGCATCCCTTCCCCTGCTAGCCCATATGGTCTTGTCAGCTTCTTCTGCGTATGATACCGCCATCCCTTTAATATTATTAAAAGCCGCATATTCATTCTCTGTTGTAAAGTCCAGTGAAAAGTTCTCAATTTCCTTAATCAGATTGTAATAATACGAATTATATTTATCCAGGGCTTCACCGGTTTTAATGTTTATATATTCTTCAAGGTTTTGTTGCATAAGATTTATGTTGTTTGAGAGGTTATTTAAGACAATCAGGTTACGCATCAAGATGATAAAACCATTTGTGGTGTTGAAAGAATTAAAGTATACAATATAACTTACTACAATCATTGTTACAACGAGAAACAGAAAAAAAAGTATCAGTTTTTTTCTTATGCTGAAAAACCTTTTATCTGACACTGTTATCTCACCTATTGTTCAATAGTATTGATATTTTCCCATGAAACAACTTTTACACCTGTATTAATAAATTCAGATATCTGCTTTCCATTCTTGTAATCATTCATGTTTTGAACAGCCAGTTTCCCCATTAAATAAGGATCCTGAACAACTATAGTACTAATTACCTTCTTTTCGACAAGCCGTCTGATTTCAGGGTGATCACCAAAACCGATAATTTTTATTTTACCAACCAGGTTTAAGTCAACAATAGCCCTTGCTGCTCCTATCGTGTAAACTGAATTGGTGCAAAACAGGACATTTACATCAGGATCAGAATTTATCAATAACTGCGTCTTGTCCATTGCTTCCATAGCATCAGAATTATATACATCAATAATTTTTTTTATCTCTACTTTTTGTTCGGCAAGTTTATCTATAAAACCCTGAATCATCATATTTTGCCGGCTGGATTTATAATTTTCAGCAATAATTGCAATTACAGCGTTTTCCGGCATTTCTTTCAACAGCTCCTGCGCAGCTTTTTCACCTGAAGCATAATTATTGGCACCTACATATGAAATTCTTTTACTTTTAGGCGCATCGGTATCTATGGTTATAACAGGTATATCGCGTTCCACTGCTTTATCAATAATAGGTGAGAGCTTGTCCTCTTCAGGAACATGCGTAATAATTCCATCAACTCTTGATGCAATGGCCATTTCGAGGAAATCAATTTCATGTTGTATATCTACATGCTCCGAACTAATACACTGTATGGCAACTTCGAGGTCTTTAGCAGCGGATCTCGCCCCTTCTTCAACTTTGTTCCAGAAAACATCATTTTTTTGCTGTGTGATAATAACAAAATGGTACTTATATTTGTCATAGTTTATTTCTTCGTTGGCAAGGTTTATCTCTCGTCCTGTGAAAGCTAGATATACGGCACAAACAGCTAGTATTATAATAAAAATAATAATAAATACAACCAGCTTCTTCATATTAATAACAACTGACCTTAATTATTTATAATAGGATTTCTAAGACTTTAACATCTTCCTATGAACAAATCCAACATCTGTCTTCTTCATCTTACTATATTATAACTAAATTGTCAAATATAATCTATTCATATATTGCATTGACTTATTTCAGGGTTGCATACAAATCATCATCGGTTAATCCCTGCGCTGCTTTTTGTAAAGGTATAACTATTTCCCATGTTAGGTAGTATTATTCCCCCTGTTCCACTTAGGTATTATACAGTTTTGCATATATGCCCCCTAGCTTTATCAGCTCATCGTGGGTACCTTTCTCTTCTATACCCTTATTTGTGAGCACAACTATCTCATCCGCATTTTTTACAGTGGAAAGCCTGTGGGCTATTACCAGCGTAGTTCTGTTTTCAGACAGCTTGTCCAAGGATTCCTGAATAGCCATTTCCGTTTCATTGTCAAGGGCGGATGTAGCTTCGTCAAGAATTAATATTGGAGGATTCTTCAAGAATACCCTGGCAATTGATATTCTTTGCTTTTGCCCGCCTGAAAGCTTTACACCTTTTTCTCCTACATAGGTATTGTATCCATCAGGCAATGTCATAATAAAATCATGAATATTTGCGTTTTTAGCCGCTTCAATTACTTCTTCGTCAGTTGCATCCAAATTTCCGTACAGAATATTTTCTTTTATAGTTCCCGTAAACAGGAATACGTCCTGCTGTACCAAACCAATATTTTTCCTTAATGACTTTAGCTTTATATCCTTTATATTAATGCCATCTATCAGTATTTCACCGTCATCCAGTTCATAAAACCTGGGTATAAGATGGCACAGAGTAGTTTTTCCTCCACCTGAAGGACCTACAAGAGCTATGGTTTTTCCTGCTTCAATGGTATAGTCTATCCCTGTCAATACAGTTTTCTCACTTTCCCCGTAACTGAAAGTAACATTTCTCAGTTCTATCTCACCCTTCACATTTTCAAGCTCAATAGCGTTTTCGCTGTCTGTAATATCAGGCTCAATATCCATCACTTCAATAAATCTCTCAAATCCCGTCATACCTTCCTGAAACTGCTGGATGAATTGAGCAAGCCTTTTTATTGGCTCGAGGAAAAAAGTTACGTATAGCAGGTAGGCAAACAAATCTCCTATGCTTATAATCTTCATGTAAGTAAAGTATCCACCCAGACCTATTACTACAAGGTTTAGTATATTTGAAAAAAAATGAATTCCGGCTGTAAACTCTGCCAGAGACCTGAAAGAAACTTCCCTTGCCTCTTTGAATTCGCTGTTTCCAATATTAAATTTATCTATTTCATATTTTTCATTTGTAAAGGATTTGGCCACTCTTATACCTGATATGCTGTTTTCTAGCTGTGCATTTACTTTAGCTATTTTTATCCTCTGATTTCTGAATGCCTCTTCCATCTTTTTTCTTTTAAAAATTGCAAAACAAACCATGATAGGAATAAAGGCAAAAATTATTAACGTGAGTCTCCACTCTATTGTAAGGAGAATTACAAAAGAACCAATGAGCATAATGAAAGAAATAAAAAGATCTTCCGGTCCGTGATGGGCAAGCTCTGTGATTTCTCTCAAATCGTTTACAATTCTCGACATTATATGTCCGGTTTTGGTATTGTCAAAATAGCTGAAAGACAGGGACTGAATATGGGAGAATATTTCCCTTCTCATGTCAAATTCCATTCTTGTACCCACAACATGCCCATAATAGTCCACAATATAGTTTGCTATATACCTCACAATATATAATACTATTAACACTCCCACAATAACAAAGAGACTTCTGATCCTTCCCTGAGGGATTATTTCATTTATAACATGCCTTGATGCTATAGGAAAAACCAAATCAAGAGCTGATATTAGAAATGCACACACCATATCCAAAAGGAAAAGTTTCCAATGCGGCTTATAATATGAAATAAATCTTTTAATCATTTGTATATTATGACCTCCTCAACTGTCCATTGTTATTTTGCAATTCTTGAGTATTAATTCCACATTACCTTATATATTAACTGCCTTACAGGCAGCTTTACCAGCCACTTATTTTTTAAGCAAACGGAAGTTTTACATAATATTCAAGTTCCCCTTTCACATATGGAATAATCGCACAATAAAACCGGTTCCGGTTTTATTAATTTTATTCTTTCGATGGCAAGGAGACTTTATTTAGAATATTGCTTATTCTGTCATTTATCTTGTCAATGTCAACAGAATCAACAACATTGTCCGTCAGTCTGTATTTATGTTTTAGTTTTAATATTCTGTATACGCTTTCATCCAACCGTTTTTCAGGTATGGTACCACTTTGCACTGCTTTTGTCAATGCAGCCAACACCGCTATCCTATTATCCTGCCCGTGGCACACCAGAATAATATCACTTCCTGCATTGACAGCTCTGACAGCAGCATCTCCTATGTTATAGTTCTTTGTAATGGCACTCATTGTCATATCGTCGGTAATTACCACACCATTGAAATTCAATTCCTTTCTCAAAATATCCGTAATTATAATTCTTGATAGTGAAGCCGGATACTCAGGATCTATTTTATTTAAAAGAATATGTGCAATCATGACTGCGTCAACCTTGTTTTTTATCGCTTCACTAAACGGTACAAGCTCAAAACCCTTCAGCCTGTCAATATCACTGCCAACAACCGGCAAACCTATGTGGGAATCGACAGTTGTATCCCCATGTCCCGGAAAATGTTTTATCACAGGAATTATACCTCCTTCCCGGATACCTTTCATACTTTCTATGCCTAATTTGCCCACAATTTCTGCACTTGAACCATAAGACCTGTCACCTATTACAGGATTTTGAGGATTGCTGTCAATATCCAGTACAGGTGCTAGATTCATATTAAAGCCAAATGACTTTAATTCTTCGGCAACAACACTTCCAATTTCATAGGAGAGATCCTCATCGTTTACTTTTCCTACTTCTCTATTAGAGGGAAGCTTTATAAGTTCTTCAGGCATCCTGCTCACTCTTCCCCCTTCTTCATCCACAGATACAAATATGGGTATCTTGTTTTTTGAATTGGTCTTCTTTAATGTATTAATTAAATCGAGAAGTTGATTGGCATTTTCAACATTGCGGCCAAACAAAATAAAGCCGCCGACATAATAGTCTTCAATCATTGTGCCAGCGTTATCATTCATTGTATATCCTTCAAGGCCAACTATAACCATTTGCCCCACTTTTTCCTTTAATGTCATATTATTGATAAGCTTTTTGATTGAATCCGTTTTCTCCACTGGTTGTTGAGTTTCAATCTGAGGTTCCTGCGTCTTGTTTTGTTGCTGCCTTTCTTTATCCGGGGATTCATTTTTCTCTGCCTTATTTTCAGGACCCTTGGTGTGAATTTTGCCTGTAATGCCTTCAAATGTCACAGTTGCACTCAATACTAATAAAGCTAACAATAACAATGCAATTGTTATTTTATTTTTTATCATTCTAATTTTCCTCTCTTAAAACAATTTATTAACTGCCACGTTGCGGCTTACGGGAATAAATCCCGTTAGACCGCAACGTGGCAGTTAATCTTTTTTAAATGGCCTGGCCAGTTTTTCCCTTAAAAGCATTAACTTAACTTGTTGTGCTAGATAATGAGATAGCATTGTGGAGAGCTTTAGAGCTAATTAACGAAGTGGAGGATAAGGCAAATCACCCGAGCGAAGCGAATTGATCTGCCCCGTAACGAGCTTATTAGCTCTTGAGCTCGAAACTCCTGCTATCGATATGCTAGCACAACAAGTTAGATTAATAACTTTGTTTATCATACCTTTTCGAAAAAGGCCTATTACAATTAATATTCAAGCATCGCTTTCATATTAATTGCCATACTTTATTGCCACATTATATTTGTTCATGCAGAAGAATTAGCGGGTAATTAAGTAATTCAGGCATTCCATGCGCAATTCTGATAACTCATCCAAGTTGTGGTCAGTAATTAATTCCGAGTTGTATTCAGCTCATTCATCTGAAAGTCATTCATCCAAAAGCACCTTTAAGCCTCTGTAACGGTTTATCGCTGCACATATCTCATACTTTCTGGGTAATGCAAGATTGCCTGGGTGTCCCGTATAAGGTGAGATGGAATCCAGACCGGCATTCTCTATCCGGTTAAGTAATACATCCACAGCTTCAGAAATTGTAATTTTATCGTCCAGAATATGTTTTCTTAAGTAATCCAGCATTACTGCAATACAGTTCGTCTGGCTGTCGTCAACAAGCTGTTCCAGGCTGGATAAGTCAATAACAGATTTCCCAAAAGCTATATTGTATAGCCCTTTTGATTTTATCCTGTCATCCCGTCCTGTTTTGTTAAATCCGGACTTAAGAGGAATTCTTGGTGTAAAACTGCCAAAAGCATGATTTTCTAACTCATCTGTTTTCTGTGCTTCTCCATATCTTTTGGCAATTTCCTTTGCAGCCTTTGTAACATCTTCCGGCACATATTTGTTCATCAGTATAACCCTGTCAGCCACATCAAAGTAGTCACCGGAACCACCTACAACCAATACTGTAGATACTCCATGCTCTTTATACAATTGCTTTATCTTATCAATAAAAGGAGTGATTGGCTCCTTATCTTTGGAAACCAATTGCCTCATGCGCCAATCCCGTATCATGAAATTAGTTGCTGAAGTATCTTCATCTATCAGGAGAACTGTTGCACCTGCCTCCAACGCCTCTATGACATTCGCTGCCTGTGAAGTACTTCCGCTTGCATTCTCCGTAGTAAACCTTTGAGTATCCTTATTATTAGGCAAATTATTAATAAAAGGACTTATGTTGACTTTTTCCACGCTGCGGCCGTCTTCAGCGCGTATTTTAACAGCATCCCTTACAGTGATGGCCAGTTCCCGTCCATCTCCTGCAATGTGATTGTATACACCTAGCTCAAGCGCTCTTAATAAGGTGGACTTCCCGTGGTAGCCCCCTCCAACGATTAGGGTGATTCCCTCCGGAATTCCCATTCCCTTTACAGGCCCGCGGTTTGGCAATACCAGCTCTATCTCAAGGCTCTCAGGACTCTTAAACGGAATACTGTCCTTGAGTAAAGGCCTGTCGGATATACCGCTTTCTCTTGGCAGTATAGAGCCGTTTGCAATAAATGCTATTAAGCCTCTTTTCCTTAATTCTCTCCTGATGTATTCCTGGTCTACAATTAAATCCACCTGCTTTTTGAGAGCTTTCTGATCAACATTTTTATACATTAACGCGCTATCTACAATTTTAGGAATTACATCAATAAAAATACTGCTGGCAGCTTTACCTAAAACTCTCCTTCCTGCAGCCGGCAATCCAATTTCAAACCGGGCTTCAATCCTGTCTCTTCTGATTAATACAGAAGTCCTTTCAAGCATTTCCTGCCCGCACCGGTCAATTGTCAGTAATCCACTCTTTCCCGTACCATTAATAGCACTATTAAAATGATTAATGCTGTTTCTGAAGGCTCTTGTAAGAAAATCCGAAACAGCGATTATTTTTTCCTTTGAATTCAGCAATTCGTCAGGAAATCCTGCCTCTTCACGGGATATGATTATGCGCGACTTAGAAGGAGGAGCAAAAGGATCAGCCTGGACATGATCTATTGTTAATATATATTTTCCAAAATCATATTCTCCCTTTATGCCCTTATAGGCAGAATAACCTCGTCCGTCTATTGAAAAAAGTAATTGCTGCAGTTCATTGCTGTTTTTCAAGCTTACATCATCTCTTTCTCTATTTTGAATCACGGCTATGGTAATTATGACTATAGTAATATTCTAAATTTACAAAGTTATCCCAAAGTTCTTTATTTTCAGGAGACAGCTCTTCTTTATATTGCCCATTTTCCTTAAAATATAGTTTGTGATTGACATCAAATTTTTCTTTCATATTGAGTAAATATTTCATATACTCATTTCCTTCCCAGCCAAGATGCTGGAACAATTCTGCCATGAGAAGGTTTGGGCTTACAGTATTACCTTCTCCTGTGAAATCCTTGTTAAACATTTCTTTTGCCCCGTCATTAGCCCAGATTATATACGGGGTCTCAAAGTAATTTACAAACCCTTCAACAGTAGATAAATCCAGGTTAATGTTCAGCATATCATAACCTGTATGGTCTTTCCCAAGCCAGGGGTTGTGATCACCGAATATGAGAATTATCGTAGGCTCCTCCTCATTCCTAAAATAATCAACCAGTTTTTTTATAGCCTGGTCAGTTTTGTAAATTCCTATAAAGTAATTATTGATGATATTATAATTTGCTTCATCATAATTGCTTTTTTTCTTTAAATATTCTTTTTCAGTATACTTCTCAGCAGAATAAGGCCCGTGGTTTTGATAAGTCACGGTAAAATTAAAGTAGGGCTGATTATTTTTCTTACTGTTTTTAAATCCTTCAATTATATAGTCAAAGAAATAATAATCCTCTAAATACCCTTCTTGAATAAAACTGTACTTATTGTCATAATGGTCAAAGGAATCAAAACCAAGGTATTCGTTTACATTACGCCTGTTGTAAAATGATCCGGTAATAGGGTGCATAGCCTCAGTCTTATACCCCTGCTCTTTAAAATACCAGACAAAAGAATTGGTTTTCTTGAAATATTTAGGGTGGTTAAAGTATCCCGTTAAAAAAGCTCTTTCAGTATTTATTGTATCACCGGCAAAGACATTTACTATCAAATTGCCGTGAATGGACTCTTTTTGCAACTGATGAAAGTTCTCATATATATCAATTCCAAATTCTACACCTTCAAATTTTGAAAAATCGTTGTATGATTCCAGCATAATCGATATGATATTTACCTTCTGATTCTCCGGTATGTCGCTGTAATCCCACGCAGCCAATTCCTCTTCAGCCTTTTTCTCATCGTACCCTTCAGGAGGTATCTCTATAGCATCTTTTATACTATAAATAAATGGATATACAAATCCTTTCGACTGAAATTGTTCAGATGCTATCCAGATATTTATTAAGCTTTTATCTCCTACCTTTTTATATATATCAGAATCAAAATAAAAACCTTTAAAAATTATAACGCCTGCAAGAATTAAAACAATCAGAGATGAAATTCTAACCTTTTTAGATGTAATTTTGAATTTTAAAAAAAACTTTAATATTACTGCAATTGCGATTAAACCAATTATAAGCATTATAACTTTCGGACTCAGTCGTATATTGTACTTCTGAGCCATTATCAAGGATTCACTGACAAGTCTTACATCAGCAAAAACAAAAGGGTCATCCCTGTACATCAATTTAAATTTATTTATTATAGACATGGTGACAAATAAAATACTTGTAAGTGAAAATGCCGCCCATAATCTATTGGTTATTAAATATGTAAACGCCATAAATAAAAATATAGGTATAAAGTTCATAACCAAAAGCAATATCCCTTTAAAGTAACTCTTAAAAAGAGAGGGATTAAATGCACCACTTGAAAAAGCAAAAGTTACTGACATTATTAAAATGCTCAGTAAAACTATTGCTATAATGGTAATTGCAGCTTCTGTGGAGCTCTTCAGTTTTATTTGTTTTTTCAATTTTGTTTGTTTTTTTACTCCGTCAAGTAACAGCATTATCTGACAACCTCTTTTCACAATAAATTATTGTTTATGTGTATTGTCAATTTTTTCAACGTATCTTATATCCTTACCAAATTATAACCTAACAGATGACAATTTATCAACAAACAAAAATACCAGCTACAAAGCTTAACGGGACATTCCTTGAATAAAATAAATACGTTTTATTCATAATCACAAATAATTGCCCTGTTTACTTCATTTCCGGCCTATTAACATACACGTAAACTCCCTTTTATTAAGAAAGCATATCCTTATATAATATATAGAGCTTATCTTTATCTGGAGCGCTTATCCTTATTAAGACCTGTCCTGTTTCAAAGAATTGGCATATACAATGTGATATATTTATACTTCTAATATTTTCACCCTGAAGATATAGTATTTTTCTTCCCGTATCATATGATTCGGAATTAATGGTGTCATCAATCCTGTAGAATAGACCCTGCACTCTATTCTGAGTTTTTCTATTTTCTCCAGATAACTTATAAATCCTTCCAGAGTTTTTATGACCTCATTGTTAAAATGCTGAAGTCCACCATCCTCCAGACAGGTTCTTTCAAACATTGTATACATCTCATATGCCTTCTTAAAGAGGTTGTCAAATCTCTTCGCATAATCCTGAGCTACCTTAACCAATTCGGCCTCTATGGGGTCAAGATTTCCGGCAATAGCACTGGCATGGCCGGATGCATCCGGAAGCCACACTTTATGAAGACGGATATTTTCCAAAACCTTATTATATGGAATTGTCCCGTCAGCAATGCACAGTACGCGATAGTATTCCAAAGCTTCATTTATCATATGGTTCAAAAAAGACGGGGTCATTGCCAGGCTTATGCTGCATTTCATGAGTCTTGCCATCATCTTCCTTTTGAACTCTATAAACTGCATTACAGCCACTTTATTTTTATAGATTATATTAGAAAATGCTGAAGGTGGCAATTCACTGCTATTACAGCTAACTTCCTGATAAAGTCTCTCGAATAGTTTCATGAAACAAACTGCTGTATTAATAAACTCCGTTTCATTTGGGGAAAGGCCTGAAAACTGAAATTCTGCATGATCTCGCATAATTCGTGTCCAAAATTCAATTTCCTTCCGAATATCCAACATGTGAAAACTCCTCCTTATTTTTTGGTCACTATACTATATGAAATTCAAGGAGGAGAAGTTAATCACTATATATAGATATCCGATAACTCTATATTTAATTTTTCAACAAAGCTATTAGCATTATTATTAATTCTGGCGGCAGGTCTATTTTCAGCCTCGCTGAGGACTTTGCAAGGTATTTCTATTATAAATTCGCTTCCCACACCCGGCTCACTTTTTAAAGTAATTTTTCCATCATGTTTCTCAACCAGCGCCTTTACAATAGATAGTCCTATTCCGCTTCCTTCAAACTGTTTTGTCGTGGATTTATCTACCTGTTGAAATCTGTCAAAAATACTCTCCTGCTTATCTTTGGGTATGCCTATTCCCGTATCTTTGACAGTAATCTCAATTACCTCACCGTGATCAAACAGAGTTACCCATATATTACCGTCCTTCGGGGTAAATTTTATTGCATTTGAAAGAAGATTGAGCATAACACGTTCGATTTGATCCGGATCACATGCAATTATTTTTTCTTCAACATTTGTGTCAAAAGTAATCGTAATGTTTTTATACTTTGCATAATCAACAACAGACATTGTTATATTCTCTATAAGCTCAACGATATTATAATTCTGTGGCGAAAACTCAAAATAATTTGAATCAATTTTTGTTATATCTATCAGATTATTCACAAGTCTTAACAATCTGAAACAATTCTGTTGCATGGCTTTAATGTATTTACCAATATTCCCGGCTTGACAGTCAAAATCCTTTTGTGATTTTAAAAGCTGAATTGCAGACAGTATAACATTGAGTGGAGTCTTAAACTCATGTGAAATATTTGCAAAAAACTCAGTCTTTATTTTATCGTATTCCTGGGCATATACCAGCAGTTCTTCTTTCCTCTGAAGGTCTTTTTCCAATTCATTAATTTTCTTAAAAGGTGTTACATCCCTGACAACAGATATCAATACATAGCAACCTTGACAAATGTACTTCTTTGAAATAATCTCAACATCCTTGATTTCACCGTTGTTGCAGATAAATTTGCTCTGAAGGTAATTGCGGGCTTCCATGTCGCCAGAGTCAGTATTTTCTTTCAATGACTTTTTAATAAAGCTGAAGAAATCATTTTTGTGCTCCAAAGGAACCATATCCGCAAGTGACATTCCGGAAAGTACATTTGGGTCTTTAGTTCCGGTTATTTGAACAGCTGATTCATTGCAATAATATATTCTATTCTCATCATGGATAAAAACAAAATCAGGCAGGAGCTCAATTAAATTAAAATATCTTTCTTTACTTTCTTCTAACTGCCTATTCTTTATAAAAAGTTCGACATTTTTTATAAGTTCCATTTGGTTCTCATGTTTAGTTATAACATAGCTGTGATTCTTTATTACCTCGGAAATTTCAAAGGTGTTCAGTTTGTTTGCATTATACGTACAAATTGCTATAAAAGGTAATTCGGATATTGATTTATTATTATTATGCTCATAATGTGAAAAATCCCTGAAATGGCTTCTGTCAAGCCAAGAAGCATCAGCTATTGTCCTAAGACCTGCATAACCATTATCTAGAGCGAATCTGATATATTCATTCCATTGACATCTTATTCTTATTTCGTTAAAAATGCTGTCCTCTAAATACCAATTCGTATAAGAAATTATCAGTAGCTGGCCTTTTTCAAGATATGAGTCAATATCATCAACAATTTCGCTTACTTTTTCTTTTATTTCCTCATAACTAATGATGTCCGAATATACCAATATACATATTTCATTATCTGCTAAACCCTGTTTAACAAATGGCAACATTATATCAAATATTTCTTCTTTCGATGTATATAAATAACTAATATGAGTGCCCCATGGAATGTTGCCGATGATATCAATTCCTGAGTTTCTAGTATTGCTGTTCATTTTAACTCCCCGTTACCAGAAATAAAATTATTATCTCTTATTTAGAAATTTCTTTTCATCTTTTGCATGAGAATATCAAATTATAGTTATAGATTCAATGATAACAACACAACGACAGTTAATTAATTTATAAGAATAAAATGTTTGCTGTAACAAAACAACACACATATTATAATAATAGTTGGCGAAGGTTTTATCAATAATTGCCTTTAAATGCTTAATAATACTCTATAGGCTATTGTCCATTATTTCCCGCATTCTTTATAGATGAAAGGCCAAAAAGACTACCTGCAAATCCAAGAATAATGCTGATAGCCATTATAAGAGTGAGCAAAGAGGAAATTAATTCATTTCTCGGGGGTAATGGTATAAATGGCAGTGTACCACTTAACTGCCCATATCCAGCGTTTATTAAAACTACTATCAGAACAGATGACAATATTCCTCCCCCCAACGTCAAAAGCATACCTACCAGCACAAAAGGAAAGCCAATAAAACTGTCTGGCGCTCCGAGAAGACGTAAAGTGTTAATTTGATCTCTGTTATTGTATATACCCTGCCGAATCATGTGAGACACAATCACCAGTGTGGTAATGCCAACAGCAGCAAAGATCAGGTAGCCTAAATACTTCAACCCCTCCGTAATGCCTTGAATACGGTCCAATACCTCTCTGTTGTCTCTTACATAATCTATCCCATCAAGATTTTTCACATCTTCCAGAATGGCATCTATATCGTCCAGGTGTATTCTTACCTCAATATATGCCTCAAATGGATTATCATCAAAAAGGTTCAGGATGGATGCTTCCTCTCCCAGTATTTCCTCCATTCTCCTAAAAGCCTCTTCTTCGTCAACTAGTGTTGCATCAGTTACCCCTTCAATATTCTTTAGGGTTTCAATTAGCTTTAAGGCCTCCTGTTTGTCAGTACCCTCTTCAAAATATGCACTGATTTCCGCTTCCTTTTGAAGCATTTCAACCAAACGGTTACCAACGCTCCAGCCGCAAGCAACCATCGCTAACATAAATAATATAAGGCCTGTACCCAAAAAGGAAAAGATATTGGAGAGCAAATTCAACTGGATAATCTTCTTTGCTTCTTTTAAAAAATATCCCAAATTATACAAAACACTCTTCACTGAACTTAGCCCTCCTTTCTAAAGAGATGTTTCCTTCACGTACCCTAATGAAGGTAGCATCACTTAGCCCTTCAATCAAATGGGTTGCATGGGTGGTAATAATAACTGCTGTATTTTTGTCCTTAAAGGAAGTTAAAAGATCCAATATATTTAATGCATTATCCTGATCCAGATTACCTGTAGGCTCATCTGCCAATATTAACAGAGGTTTTCTGGCTACTGCCCGTGCAATCGCTACTCTCTGGGCTTCTCCCCAAGACAGGTTTTCCACTCTTGAATTAATCTTGTGTTCCAGACCTACTCTGATAAGGGCATTTCTGGCATTTTCCTTCATCTGCTTAGGTGGGATGCCCAAAAACCTCATGCCCATAAGAACATTTTCCATTGCGCTTCTACCTTTGATAAGCTTGAACTCCTGAAATACGGGGCCAATCAGTCTTCTTAGCTTTCTGATTTTCCCCGGATCATCCTTTGTCATTAGTTGGCCCAGTACTCTCAAGGAACCTGAAGTTGGATATTCCATTCCCATTAATAGCTTTAACAGACTGGTCTTTCCTGATCCACTTGGCCCAGTAACATACACCAACTCTCCCGGCTTCACTTCCAGGTTAACATCTTTTAAAGCCAGCGTTCCGTCCCGGTATCTCAAAGAAACTCCTTTTGCCTCAATCATCCTTATCCCCCTTGTGACATTCTCCAGAAAGTTTCACTCTCTAGAAAAAAGGTCTGATTTTAAACTCCATATAACCTTCATTAATCTCTATTGATTCCAAAGTAATATTATCTACATAATTACTAAAATCAATGGACATATAGCCATTCTTAAACAGTTCTTCAATAGATACTTTCTCCAGAGGCAATTCATAAAAACTGCCTTCTTCCACTATAAATTTAATCACACTCTTCCCTTCTATGGAAAATGTTCCTGAAAGTTTGAGATGCTTTTCAGGTACTTCTACTTCCACTTTTCCAGGAACGAAATGGAAAACCATTTTAGGAAGCCTGGAGTGCTCTTCGACTATATCATTTATTGTCTCTTCATAAATAGTTCCCTTGACAGAAGGAAAAGCAATTCTTATGTTGAATGCATCCAATGGTATGTCCTCTTCATTCATAATCCTTGTAAATTCATCTATGATTTGCGAAAACATAACCTTTGAATCATTCCACATTTGTTCTATAATGGCCAGTTGTTGCTCGAAATACTCTCTTCCTTCTCTCAACGAAGCAAGGTAAGCCTCCTGCTCTTCCTTTATCTGTTGTTTTTTTGCTAATGCTTCCTTAAGTTCACCCTTACGTTTTTCCAGCAGTGCTACATTCTCTGCAAGAACTTCCTTTTGGGCTGTCAGCTCTTTTTTACTTACTTCAATGGTATCTAAAAGTTCTCCCACATTACGGCTGAGGTCCCTTACTGTATTAAAACTCCTTACAAAAATAGTCAGATCTTTTGCACTTAAAATAGTTTGCAGGTAGGAGGCAGGTCCTCTTCTCTGATAACTCACCAGAACCTTTTCTAAAACCTTAAGCTGATTATCATAGTCTTTTTGTTTATTTTCAATGGCTGTTTCCAGATCTCCGATTTCTGTCTGCAGTGTTTCTATTTCCTCTGTAATGCCGGCTACTTGTCTGTCCATCTCTTCAATTTCCTGCAAAAGGATAAACAGATGCGCAAGAGTTTTCTTTTCTTCCTCAGTAATTCCTTCCAGTTTTTCCTGTATCTCAGTAATAGCACTTACCTGCCCAAAAATTTGATTTGGGAAGATTGCAATAATAGTAAATGCGGTAATCATGCTAAAAACAACGTGCAGACATAGCTTCCGAAATTTAATCATATTCCCCCCACCTATCTCAAACACACCTTCTCCATACCTTATCAAATAAAAAATCCCTCTATTATTCTCTATATTAAGAGTAAAAAAACTTGAATATTCCTAAAAATATTTATAAAGGCAAATATACATGTATAACACTTCTTTTTATAAAAAAAAATACCTCTATTGAAAGTTTATAACTTCAAAATGGAGGTTGTCAACACTATTACTTTCCAAAGCAGCGTATTTTTTAATTTAGGCAACATAACTGTCAGTTTTACATAACTATCATCAAGTTCGCTGTTTAAATAGCTTATAAAAAAAGCTTATAATAATATAAGTTCTCATGAAAATATCTTACAATATGACTGCCGTGGCATTAATCCAAGCTGTTTTGGTCTCACCGGCTTTAATAACGGGACAGTTTCCTGAATTTGAGGAAGCCTCCAGGCCCCAGACCGTATCATTCCTGGGCACAAAACCAAGAACATAGGTGTTCCCGTATCTTGGATAGCCTGTATCACCGTTTGCCACATGCCAGATGACATTGTGCTTAAATGCGTTTATATCCCATGTCAGTTCTATTCCAACTCTTTTCTTAAGATTTTGTACACAGGTTCTGCCCTCTTCTAGATTTGACAGGTCTATTACTTCACAGATGCCTGAATTTTCAGGTTGAACTTTACGGATATCAATATCCTTACCGTCCTTTCCTTTCAAAAACGGCCATATACCCTTTATATCCTGATCAAATCTTGAGCCCGGAGCTGAATAACTGACCTTGGCTTCTGATACGGGCATCTCTATAATACAGTTTTCATCTATAAAAGGAGCTCCGAAATTTACGTGATGTCCCCACTGAAATTCCATGTCTTCCCTTCCGATGTTTGTTATCTTTTGCTCAATAAACAATGTAGGTATACCCGATTTTACTGTAAATACTTTTTCTGATATAAATGGCGTTTTCGTAGTTCTTACAAAACACTTCAGTGATACTTGCTCAGGGTTGTCCTCTAGGACCGTGTATTCCCACGGCAGATACATAACTTCTCCATAGTGAGGAATTAAAGCCCCCTTATAGCTGCATGGTTCTCCGACATTCGGAAAACACTCAAACCATCCCCCGGTATAAGTGTCAGTAAGAATATGATAATCCTTTCTTGCAAACTGCACCTTTTTAAGACAGCTTAAACCTTGTGGCGACCTCCAAATAAAATCAGTGTCAGTTTCCTTCTGGTTAAGTTCAATAATCTCAGTGCCCTTATCCAGCAAAAATGTTGTTCTTATTTTTTCATTTTCAAGAATGATCGCCCTATATCCGAAAATAGATATTTCCAGAAACCTGCAGCCATAGTTTCTTTCGCTGGTATACAGCATATCACCAACTCCTCGCATTAACATCCATATTGCATCTTACGGAAATGAAGCCCGCAAGATCACAACGAAACAAGCAATTTATTCCACTACCTTTTCCAGCTCCACTCCCCCTACCAGTCGTCTGGCCTCTACAAGTAATTCAGCTCTGATTCTGTATTCATCGGAATACAGGATATTTACACCTGAATTTATAATAGAGCCTAGGTCACGGGATTTCTCTACAAGTTCTTTAGCCAGTCTGGCATCTGCTTTCTCCTTTTCATTGCCGTTTTCAAGTATTTCATTTGCCTTTGCTATTACGCGGTCCTGCTGAATGGTAAGTATCTCTTTTATTGTATCAATCGGATTAGTGCCGAGCTTTGACCTGTCAACCCCTCCAACAAGCAGATCTGCTTTCAGCAGATTCTCAAAACAGTAGCCATAATTAAACGGATGAATAATATGTGGAGCGTTAGGCAGCGTCGGTGGCCATTGTCCATCGGAGTTATATGAATTTGTAAGATGATACCATGCCTTTTTTAACGTTTCCCTGTCCATTGTAGGAGCTAAACTGTTGAGCTTTTCCCTAACCAGGTTTTGCCAGGGGCGTAATAATCTTGCCATAGGGGTATTTGCCCATGTAGAAGCCTTTGCTCCGTGCCAGGCTGCATCATCATCAAAGGTTATGGTATCGGTTAATGCGGGAAGTTCATTACAAGCATAGTCAAAAGTAACAAATTCGCCCAATTTCTTTACTTCAGATATTAGCCTGATTAGGTTTTCCCTGGACTGTGGAGTTTCTTCAAAAACATTGTCCGGCTTATTCTGGTATTTCAACCTGAACCATCCGTTTGTGCCCACATACTCTGCATCATCTGCAAATATAATGAGGGCTCCTTCAGGTTCTCCCGGTGTTTGTTCCGAATACTTCTTTATCAGGTCCATGTACTTTTCAAATGTATATCCTTCCATTCCCATGAAGAATCTTACCGCAAACTGTGCTACACGGTCAGTGCGAAGGAACATTCTGAGACTTCCATCAGGCATACCTGCAATATGCTCGAAGGGAAAATGTATGGCCTTTTCATTGCCGGGCAGGTCATATTTGAATGCGAAGTTGTAAAAGGCGGGATCTTTGCTGAATTCCTTCTCATAAATCTCCGGCCTTTGCGGTTTGCCGTCTGTTCCCAAGGAACGGCTATAAGCTTCAAAATCACCGATTAAATTTCTGTAACCCGCTTCATAAACCTGCTCAGGAACATAGCTTCTCCATCCGCATTCAGGATTCCAGAAACTCTTTGGTTGAATACCGAGGTATTTTTGGTAAACTTCATTAGAGAACTTTATGGACCAGATGCCGTCTTCCTTAGGAAAATTCGGCAGCATTGGATGAGCGTATGGAGAACCCATAAATTCGCACTGTCCCGATTCGATTGCTGCCTTTAACTTTTGCAACACATCAGGCGTAAGTGTCGCTATCTGTTCAATAGTATAGCCTGATGCCTCGAACACATATTTTGTATCTGGAAATTCCTCACGCATGGTGTCGATAATAAGTTCATAACTTTTCCGTATTACAAATTCATACTTGTCAGGTGTAAGGTAAGCATAGTTTAAATTCGCATGAAAAATAGTAATGTATTTCATTATGGCACCCCCATACTTTTCTTAAAATATACAGGCTTATAGCTTTAATTATACTTTTGCTGACAAAATTTTGAATAGAAACTTGCTAAAAGAATATGCCATAATGCTATATGTAGACAAAGCTAGGCAGGGCTAGACAGGGGACGGTTCTATGTCTTATTCTGTTTGAAAATTACTTTCAGGCAGCGCAAAGGCAGCCCTCCTGCTCCTTTAGGAATAAAACAGAAAGGCTGTCTTTTTTCATCTGCAACTGTGTTTCACGCACGAACGTTTCACATTTTGGTTAAATAATTCCGAATTCTTCAAGTCCTTTTATAAGATTATCCAGAGCCTGCTTTTCCATCATAATCCTTGCCTCAATTGCGCTGGACCCCATATGTGGAGTTAGAACAGTATAGTCCTTATCACGCATTATAAGCTGAGGCTGCAGTATCTCCGCCTTCTCCGGTCCAATTTGTATGGAAGAATTCTCCCCTTGGCCTGTCTACACGTTCATATGTATGTGTGCCAAAGTAATCACGTTGGGCTTGCAGCAGGTTCGCCGGCAAATTCTTACTTCTAAGACCGTCATAATAGCAAAGGGCAGAAGAAAGTGCAGGTACAGGTATTCCATTAGTGAGTGCCAAAGCCACAACTTTTCTCCAGCTTTGCTGGCAACTTTCCAGTTTATCTCTGAAAAATGGGTCGAAGATAAGATTTGTGAGTTGAGGATTTCTATCGTATGCTTCCTTAATCCTTTCAAGAAAAGCTGATCGTATTATGCATCGATAAGCTCTGTTTTATTCCACTCCCTGAATACTTCGTGCGTTTCATCAGGTGTCATTCCCTGGAGCAATTTCATGATGTGGTACACTTCACATATAATTTGCATGTCACCGTATTCTATCCCGTTGTGCACCATTTTAACAAAATGTCCGGCTCCGTCTTCTCCAACCCATTCGCAGCAAGGGCTACCATCTTCTACCTTTGCTGCAATAGCCTGAAATATTGGCTTTACATGAGGCCACGCCTCAGCCGAACCGCCGTGCATTATGCTTGGACATTTAAGTGCCCCTACCTCACCGCCGGAAACGCCTGTCCCTATAAACAGCAGGCCATTATTTTCAACATATTTTGTACGACGATATGTGTCTATGTAATATGAATTACCACCATCAATTATTATGTCTCCCTTATCCAGATAAGGAATCAGCTCATCAATCAGACTGTCAACAGCCTTGCCCGCTTTAACCATAAGCATTACCATTCGGGGCCTTTTAAGTTTACTGACAAGTTCCTCTATCAAATAAGTACCTATTATACTTTTCCCCTTTGCCCCGCCTTCAATAAAGCGGGTTACCTTTTCTGTACTTCTGTTATATACAGCAACAGTAAAACCCTTGCCTGTCATGTTCATTACCAGGTTTTCACCCATTACCGCAAGTCCGATTAATCCTATATCAGCTTTTTCCATTGTTTGTTTACCTCCCCTCATATCCGTAATTTTGCATAGCCTTGGCACTTTCGCCTTTCACCAATGCTTCAACTTCCTTGAGGCTTGCCATGGATGTATCTCCAGGTGTGGTCATTGCCAGAGCTCCATGTGCTGCGCCGTAATTGACAGTTGTCTGTGGGTCTCCTGTAGTTATCTCAGGCCATATATGAGCCCTGATGCAAAACTGCCGCCACCCCCAGACTCTGTCAAATATCTCCATGTCTTTTTCATAGGTACTTCGCAAAAACTCCCACCGGCCCAGCAGATGGCACCCCGGTGGTTGACCTAAGACAGACTAAATAGATTCATCTAAACAATTAGACTACATATATTATCGGTACGTCCTTCAGCTTATGAGAAAGCTGTTCCCGTAAAAACTCCTCACCCATGCTGCGGACATCTTCTTTATACCAGTACTTTCCTCTGCCCCTTCCTGTCATGATGGATTTGTCATAAAGCTCCACAGCGTTAGGGAAGGCTTCCCGGTTAATAGCACAATGTACATAGCTGTAGGTCATAAAAATAATTTCAATAAATAATTGATTTTTAACTTTTTGAGACAGTTCGCCGGAAAGTTGATCAATCAACTCAGCATAAAGCTTTTTCCAGTTATTCACCATCACAACAGGTGCGATCAGTATTCCCACCCTGTAACCCGCATCACACATTCGATTGATGGCGCTTATTCTGGCTTTTAGAGAGGATGTTCCAATCTCAACCTTCCGTATTATTTCCTCCGGGTTTACGCTCATACGCATTATGATCTTCCCTTTGTGGTTAAGCGAAAGAAGAGGTTCCACCATATTAAACTTTGTAGGAAATGTAAGAAAGCCTTTTTCACTTTTGGCAAAGTTTTCGACGGTCCATTCCAGATTCCCTGTAATGGTGTTTTCCAGGACCAGATCACTGTTGCTGCCAATTTCAAAGACAATATCCTTTTCTGAATTGTTTGCTGTTTTTATCAGTTTGTCCATCATTTGCTCTCGGTTTACAAAAAGTCTTAGATAAGAACATTTATTGTAGTTGCATACTAAATAGCAATAAAGACACATTGCACTGCAACCCGAAGAAGTATACGGTACCAGATAATCCGAAATCTTATGATTTGGCGTATATTTCAACGACTTTCGTACACCGATGATAATGTACCTCTTCATTTTAACAAACTCAGAATTGGGGTTTTTGCGCAGCTGTTCAATATTATTATGGCTTTCAATGGGTATCCACGGAACATTTTTAAACTTTTCCTTCAGCTGCTTCCCCAATTCATAGTTCAAACTCTCAGGTTCAAAAAAAACTTTATCCGGACGCAAAGCCTATCCCCTTTTCAAGTGCACCTGATATTTGTTTGCCTCGCAAGTTGCCAATTGAGCATAATACTGCCTGTTCATAATACTGCATATTAAAGAAATTCCTTCAACTCCTGAACATTGTTTTCTTCAAACTGAAGCAACCTTTTCATAAGATTAATAATTTCCGGCTCCGCGTCCTGATACCTTTTTATATTTTTGACTGCATCAATAATTCCCATATTGCTTCCGATAATCAGCATTTCAGCAATGTGGGAGGATGATTTGTCAGTCATGGTTTGCATGTTAATCATTATATAGGACCTGATCTTTTCAAAAGTGCTTAGTCCTTTCTCATCATATCCGTTTTTATTCAACATCTCTTGAGCAGCCTTGTGGATTTCTTCATATTCCTTATATTGAGATTCCAAATGCTTTTTGAATTTCTCATCTTCAACAATACCAATCAGCTGCTCTAATGTGTGTACACCCATTTGAGAATTTTGATATACAAAATTTAAAAGCTCCGCATTTCCATTCATATTGATCACACTCCCTTCAGGTAGTATGTCCGGGAAAATGCGCAGCTATTCAAAAAAGCACAGCTAAACAGATATTGTGGCATATTGGAGTTCACTGTTCTTCACTGCATGTTAGATAAAATTATGCAGTCACCTTCTGATAACTTCATGCCTTTTGGGCCCGTTTGTAACAATAGTAACAGGTATTCCAAGGGCTTTTTCAATAAACAAGACATAATTTTTACAGTTTTGTGGCAATTTATCAAAATCAGTTATCCCGCGAATGTCCTCTTTCCAGCCGGGCAAATACTCCAAAACGGGCTTGGCCTTTTCCAGAAGGGCATTAACAGGAAAGCTCTGTGTAATTTCCCCGTCAATGTCATAAGCTACACAAACCGGAATAGTGTCCAGATAGCCCAATGCATCCAATACCGTTAGTGCAACCTCGGTAGCACCCTGAACCTGGCAGCCGTATCTCGAAGCAACAACATCAAACCATCCCATTCTTCTGGGTCTTCCCGTAGTTGCTCCATATTCTCCTGCGTCTCCTCCCCGTCTTCTAAGGGTGTCTGCTTCATCGCCGAAAATTTCGCTTACGAAAGGCCCCGCTCCGACAGCACTGGAATATGCTTTGACAACAGTTGTAACCTTATCTATTTTATATGGAGGGATGCCTGCACCAACCGACGCAAAGCCAGCTAATGTCGATGATGATGTGGTAAAGGGTTAAATCCCGAAATCCGGGTCCTTTAATG
>ENA-UPAD01001494-UPAD01001494.1-bioreactor-metagenome-genome-assembly--contig:-NODE-1494-length-23762-cov-22.186569_pt1 | contig 23762 bp, 19 predicted proteins | sample MGYA00238179_ERZ772710 | MGnify/ENA primary metagenome ERZ772710 (study PRJEB29004, sample SAMN07631245) | bioreactor metagenome | isolation source: Switchgrass digestor | place: USA: Dartmouth...
GGGAATCCCCATGGGCACGCCAGATTAAAAGCATCTACGAAAGTAGATGCTTTTTTGCATATAATCAGCCGGGGATTCGAACCCGAGAGGGCTGCGGGCGTAAAGAAAATGTGCTGAATGCACATTTTTAGCCTGCAGTAGGAGCCCGGTACCGGAGCGGAGCGAGAGGTGGGCGACGTAAAAGCATGCGAAGCATGCGGGAATCCCCATGGGCACGCCAGATTAAAAGCATCTACGAAAGTAGATGCTTTTTGCATATAATCGGCCGGGGATTCGAACCCGAGAGGGCATTGGCGCTTGTGTTTTCTAAGGAAAACACAGGCGTTTTTGTTGTTATGACAAAATGCTGCTCGTTGACAGCCTTCCACTTCGTTTGAAAGGAACAAAAAAATATTGGGTTGTGCATATGTCCTCGCAAAAAACTTATATCCCATCATATATTCATAAAAATACCGCAGTTCATTTACTGAATTTGCGGCAGTAGAATGATTCAATTCAGATAACATTAAATCTCATAATTTAACCCCAAACTTATGACCTATACGGAACAAAAATCAGCGCAGTTAAACTCCCTTAAAATAAAGGGAGTTTTTGAAGAACAAAACGTAATTCCAACACGCAAGAACAAAAAAAGCCGCCGTACAGTTATTTTAAATAACTATTGCGGGGGCTTCTGCCGAATTTTTGGCAAAGTACAAATTGAGTATTTGGGTTTAGTAAAATTTAAAAGGCTAATTTAAATTAAGCTAAAACTACTGTTATCCGTAAATATAATTTCAAGTACATACTACAGACTAAGGAATTTACGGAATATATCAATAGCTTTAACGGAATCTTCATAACAGGACATTTCGCTGAAGATACGCAGAACTGGTTCGGTTCCTGAGAAACGGCATATAATCCATCCACCGTTTTTAAAGTACACCTTGCACCCATCCAGATAGGAAGTTTTTTCAATCTTCCATGGGAACTCAGGGACCTGCTTTTCATTAAACAGGAGATTATGCAGTTTCTGTTTGTGTTCCACAGTCATGCGGCAATCAAACTCTTCCATATAAAAGTCACCATATTTATCATGAATATCCTTCAGGATATCATTTAATGGTTTTCCTATAACACTTATCATTTCCACCAGAAGTGAGCCGGCATAAACGCCATCCTTACCTTGTATATGTCCTCTTACTGTAAGACCTCCCGAGGATTCTCCACCAATAAGTGCATTTTTTTCAATCATTTTAGAGGAAATATGCTTGAATCCTACAGGAACTTCATGGCAGTGCTCACCAAAAGCCTCAGCCATTTTGTCAAGGCAATGGGTGGTTGCTATATTTCTTACCACATCACCTCTCCAGCCTTTGTACTCATGTAAATAATAATACAAAAGGACAAGAATGTCATTTGGGTGGATAAATCTGCCGCTGGAGTCTATCAAACCAATTCTGTCGGCATCTCCGTCGGTAGCGATTCCTAAATCATAACCACCCTGCACTACTAATTGAGATAAATGGGTAAGGGTTGAACTGTTAGGGGAGGGAAGCCTTCCACCAAAAAGGGTATCATGACGGTCATGAATAACATCTACATTGCATCGGCAGGTGAGCAGAATAGTCTGAAGAGTGGTTTTACTAACGCCGTACATGGGATCAAGAAGTATTTTCAGATTTTTATTTTTAATAGATTCTGAATCAATATTTTTAAGAATACTGTCTATATAGTTATTCTGAGGATTAATTACAGTAATGAGACCAGAAGCAAGAGCTTTTTCATAGTCCATAGTTTTTATGTCGCTTTTTGATATGAGTGAAATCTGATCTTCAATATCTTTAGTAACTTCTTCGGTAGCATCTCTTCCACCTGATGTGAAAACCTTCACACCATTGTATTCGGCAGGATTATGGCTGGCAGTTATTGCAATACCATAAGCAGCATTTTCCCTCTTAACCTCATACATAATAAGTGGTGTGGGAGCGTCAAAATCAATATGATTTACCTTTATCCCTTCTGCTGCAAATACACAGGCCATCCATTTTGAGGCCATATCTGATAAGAATCTTCTGTCATAACCAATAACCACAGGAATATTTTCCTTATTATCACGCTTTATTATTCTGGCAAGTGCCAATGATAATATTTCGAGATTTTCCCTGGTAAAATCTTCAGCTATGATTGCCCGAAAACCCCCTGTTCCAAATTTTATCATAATTATATACCTCCAAAATTATCTTTTATGGCTGTATTCTAACACCAGCATATACGATTTTCAAAGGATTTTAACAAACATGCAAGTATTCTCAACAAAAGTACAGGATAGTCACATTGCATAAAAAAAGCTTGGATGCAATAATTGTTTTGTGCAGATTGAATAAATATTTTGCTTTATGCACATTAAATATTTGAGGAGGTAAATATAATGAAAATGAAAAAGTTAATTAGTTCCATGTTAGCTGCTGTAATGATTACAGGTCTGTTAGCAGGATGTGGCAGCTCAGGCACTTCTTCTGAAAGTTCCAGCGCAGCAACAAGTACCACTACAGAAGCTAGTCAGGAAACAACTGCAAAAAGCGGATCAAAAACTGTTACGGTATATTCACCACACCCAGCAGATCCTTTAAATGCAGGTATTAAAGAATTCCAGGAAAAAACCGGAATTACTGTAGATTTAGTTGCAGCAGGAACTGGTGAGCTGCTGAAGAGAATTGAAGCAGAAAGCGGCAATCCTCTATGCGATGTATTCTGGGGTGGCGGAGCAGATTCACTGGCTGCATACAGCAAATTCTTCGAAACTTTCGTACCAGCAGACATCAATAATATTGATCCACAGTATGTAAGCAAGGATAATCTTTGGACAGGTGAATCACCTCTGCCAATGGTATTAATGTATAACAAAAAGCTTGTAAGTGAAAGTGATGTTCCAAAGGGATGGGCTGATCTTACAAATGAAAAATTCAAGGGTAAAATAGCATTTGCTGATCCAGCAAAATCAGGTTCATCCTATACAATACTCTGTACAATACTTACAGCTTTCGGTAAGGATGATGGAAAGGGCTGGGATTTCATAAAACAGCTCGTTGCAAACCTGGATGGCAAGATTTTGAGCTCATCAGGAGACGTTTATAAAAAGGTATCTGACGGTGAATACAGTGTAGGTTTAACACTTGAAAAGGAAGCAATAAAGTATGTACAAGCTGGTGCTGACGTTGGTATTGTATATCCAACTGAAGGAACATCTGCTGTTCCTGACGGAATAGCTTTGGTTAAAGGCGCTCCTAATAAGGAAAACGCAGAAGTATTCCTGAACTTTGTTCTTAGTAAGGAATGTCAGACAATGATGTCCACAGATTTCTCAAGAAGATCTGTAAGAACAGATGTTGAACCACCAGCAGGACTTCCACAAATAAAAGATATAAAGTTTGTTGATTATGATTTCAATTGGGCTTCTTCAGAGAAAGAAAATATTATGGAAAAGTGGAAAGAAATTGTAGTTGGATAAGATATATAAATAACTGTATTTAATTTTAAAGTAATTGAACTTAAGCAGATACAGGCACCTTTTAATATAAGAGGTGCCTGTACAATACAATACAGCTAGATATGATGGCTGAGAAGGGGTTGGAGTAGATGAGCCACAGTGTGAAGATTTGTAATGTAATTAAAAGGTATAGTGATTTCACTGCTGTTGACAATATATCATGTGAAATAAAAGAGGGTGAATTTTTTACCCTGCTTGGTCCATCGGGCTGCGGTAAGACTACATTGCTGAGAATGATAGCAGGTTTTAACTCAATAGACGGTGGAGAAATTTACTTCGGAAATAAAGTAATTAATAATATAGATGCGCATAAAAGAGATATCGGTATGGTTTTTCAGAACTATGCAATATTCCCTCATATGAGCGTGTTTGATAATGTAGCATATGGTCTTAAGGCCAGAAAGGTGCCTAAAAACCAGATAGAAGGCAGAGTATTGGAAGCTCTTGATCTGGTCCAGATAAAAAATCTTAAAGATAGAAAACCAAATGAACTGTCTGGTGGACAGCAGCAGAGAGTTGCACTTGCCAGAGCAATAGTAATAAAGCCGGGTGTTCTGTTAATGGATGAGCCTCTCTCAAATCTTGACGCAAAGCTGAGAGTACAGATGAGGACTATAATAAGGAAACTTCAGAGGGATTTAGGAATAACAACTGTATATGTTACCCACGATCAGGAAGAGGCGCTGGCCATATCTGACAGAATAGCCATAATGAAATCAGGAAAAATAATGCAGCTGGATACACCGACTGATATATATAAAAAGCCAAAAAATACTTTTGTTGCAGGCTTTATCGGAACTTCCAATTTCCTGGATGCAAAAGTTACCTATGATAGCGGTATGAAACCTTCAATTAAATTTGAAGGTGGAGTAGAATATCCTGTTAAACTAAAAAGAAAACTGGATTCTGTTACAGTATCCATAAGGCCGGAACAGTTTACAATAAACAATCCTGATGGTAAAGGAATTCCTGGACAAATACAAATGTATACCTTCCTTGGAGACTTTGCGAATTATGAAATAAAGCTTGCAAATGGTCAGACCGTTGAGGCTAATGAATATACCAAAGATATTGACTTTGTTAGAAAAATTGGAGATAAGGTAAGGCTTGATTTCAATCCTGATAAAGTCAGCTTGTTCGATCAGGATGGGATGGAGGCGTATCTATGATGAATGATAACAGCATCATCAAAAAAGTAAGACGCCATTTCGACTTCTGGAACATAGTAAAATATTTGTCCATTATTCTCTTGTTTATATTCTTGGTATATCCTCTATTTACTATAATATTCAAAAGTTTTATAAATGCTGACGGTGAATTCTCCCTTAAGTATTATAAGACATTTTTTACCAAGCCATATTATTACCGTACACTTTTCAACAGCCTTAAGGTTTGTATTCTTACAACCATTTTGGCAACCTTGATAGGAGTACCCCTTGCCTATATCACTACAAGATATAATATTTGGGGAAAAAAGATCATCAATCTTCTTATAATAATGTCATTGATGTCACCACCTTTCATTGGTGCTTATTCATGGATTATGCTGCTGGGAAGAAACGGATTCATTACAAACTTATTTGCTAAAATTGGCATAACTATGCCACCAATCTATGGTTTTGGAGGAATTATACTGGTATTTACCCTGAAGCTGTTCCCATATATTTATTTATATGTTTCAGGAGCTATGTCCAGTATTGACCGTTCCCTGGAAGAAGCAGCTGAAAATCTTGGTTCCAGCAAGCTGAGAAGAATACTTACAGTTACAATACCTGTAATTATGCCTACACTGGCTGCCGGTGCCATAATGGTCTTCATGTCATCTCTTGCAGATTTCGGAACACCTATGTTGATTGGTGAAGGATACAAGGTACTGCCGGTTCTTGTATATGAGGAATATATGAGTGAAATGGGTGGTAATGCCAATATGGCAGGAGCTCTCAGCGTTGTAATAGTATTTTGCTCCACTGCAGTATTGTTGATTCAGAAATATGGTGTTTCAAAAAAGAATTATATTATGACAGCATTACGTCCACCTATTGTTGAAAAGCTATCTACAGGAAAACGTATATTGCTGACTGCAATAAGCATGTTTATAGCATTAGTTGCTTTCCTTCCTCAGGTTGTTGTTATTGTCACCTCATTTATTAAGACTAACGGCCCAATATTTGTTAAAGGTTTCAGTCTGGAAAGCTATGAGAAAATATTCTATAAGCTGTCAAAGAATATAGCTAATACGTTTACATTCTCAATTATTGCTATATTAATTATTGTGGTATTTGGTATGTTAATTTCATACCTGGTTGTTAAGAGAAAGAGTAAAATCAATAGTTTGTTGGATCTTATGATCATGTTCCCATACGTAATTCCCGGAGCAGTTCTTGGTATCTGTATGCTGGTTGCCTTCAACAAGCCGCCTCTGATTCTTTCAGGAACTCCTGCAATATTGATTGCGGCATATGTTGTAAGAAAGATGCCTTACACCATAAGGTCCAGTAGTGCACTGTTATATCAGATAGAGCCCAGTATTGAAGAGGCTTCTATAAACCTGGGAGTTTCCCCTATGAAAACCTTCTTCAAGATAACGGCACGTATGATGTTGCCAGGAGTATTGTCTGGTGCAATACTTAGCTGGATCACAACAATAAATGAGCTGAGCTCCAGCATTATGTTGTACAGTGGTAAGACTGCTACTATTTCGGTAGCCATATATACAGAAGTTGTCCGTGCAAGCTTTGGTACAGCCGCTGCATTGGCATCTATATTAACTGTAACCACTATTTTATCACTGCTGCTGTTTAACTGGGTGACCAAAGGTAAGGGTTCAGTAATATAACCCATTTACACCTAATTGAGGTATTTAATTGGACTGATATCTCAAAATAAAGTATAATATATATTTGATTGTCATAATATCTGCTGCAAAATAACTATTTTGCAGCAGTTTTTAAAAGTATAGGAATTTATATTTGGATTTATATTAATATTCCTGGCAAAGTTATTTATACTATATGGTGTAAAATGAATGGATGGTGCGGAGTGCATTCTGACAAAAAAATCAGATTAAGCTTTTTTATAAAACTGTTTATTTGGTTCATTATTATGAGCTTTATTCCTGTATTGGTACTTGGTACACTTACCTATACCATATCGACCCGGAACTCGTTGAAAAATCTTGAGAATCAGGCATCTGATACAGTCCATAAGGCTTTAAACGGTCTGGAGCGAACAATTGATGAATATGAGTCAGCTATCTCATATTTTTCCAAGGATGAGGAAATTATCAGATTACTCGGTGAGAAAAATGTTTCCAACAAAAGCCGGACTGCTATATATCAGAAGATGTTCATTATGCTGGCGGGAAAACCAAAATCTGTAGCCATGCATCTTGTGAAGGCTGACGGCAGCTTCAGCGTTTCTACTTCTGAAATACCGGAAGTTTATGATATTAATAATCATAAGGATTGGGGTGTGTTCAGAAACCTGAATTCAAGTGATAATTCATTGAAGTATTCCAATCGATATACCTCAAAAAACGGAGACATATACTGCATGGCAGTAGCTCATAATATAAAGGATGGGGATACCGTAATTGGATATGTAATTATTGATATTTCCGAGGAGGTATTCAAGACGGCTCTCAGTGCTGTCAATCCTGCTCTGCCTATGAAATATGCCGTAGTAGACAAAAATTATTATATACTTTATGATGAAACCTTCGGCTACAAAGCCGGCAATTTCCTGGACAGTGATTTCCGTAAGAAGGTAAATCAAATACAGGAAGGTGAAAAGTTGTATTTGCAAAACCCATATCGGTTCATAAGCTACAGTGAAACACAAGGTGATTATCAGTTTAGAATCATATCTTCTGTTCCAGTGGAATTAGTGGTAATAAACAGTAACTATATAACTGTTACCACAATTGCAGTGGCTCTTGGTTCCATTATAATATGTCTTATTATTTCACCGTTAATAATCAGAGGACTTACCAGGCCACTCAGTGAAATTATTAATGCAATGAACAGAGTCAAAGCCGGAGATACTTCAGCAAGAGTTACTGTAAAAAACAATGATGAGTTTGGATATATAGGAAAAAACCTAAATACCATGTTAGATAACCTTAATGAGCTTTATCAGAAAGATCTTGAAAAGCAGAACAGGCTTCGCCTGGCCGAACTTAAGGCACTGCATTCCCAGATAAATCCGCATTTTTTATACAACACACTTGATTCAATAAAATGGATTGCAAAGCTCAATGGAATAAACGATATTGTAGTAATAGTTTCACAATTGGGCAGACTGTTAAAAAACAGCATTCATAATCAAAGGGATATTGTACAAATTTCTGAAGAAATGACACTTATCAACAGCTATATCTCAATACAGAAAGTCAGGTACAGTAATAAATTTACAGTTGATATAGACGTTGATGAAAGCATAATGATGTGTGAAGTTCCCAAGCTAATAATACAGCCTATTGTTGAGAATGCAATTATTCACGGTATCGAAGATAAAATCGGAGAAGCTCACCTTACCATCAAGGGATGGAAGGAAAATGACAAAATAATTTTTGAAATTATTGACGATGGTGTGGGTATGAGTGAGAAGGATTTAGATGGAATACGGCGTAAAGTACAGGCCGAGGATATGGAAAAAAACAGTATAGGACTTGCCAATGTTGATAAAAGGATAAAATTGTATTATGGAGAACAATATGGACTTTCTATGGACAGTGAGCAAAATGTGGGCACTGTAATGAGACTTGTTATGCCATATACTGAAAAGCATCAGGAAGGATAGAGGGTGAACCTGCAAGGAATGATTAGAATTGTTGTAGTTGAAGATGAAGTGCTTGTAAAGAAAGGCCTGATACTAACAACAGACTGGCAGAAGTATGGCTGTGAGGTTGTAGGTGAGGCTTCAAACGGCATTGAAGGTATCAATATTATTGAACGGTTGAAACCTGATATTGTTATAACAGATGTAAGGATGCCAGGTCTTGATGGAATAAAGATGATAGAAAACTTAAAACAAACCGAATTAAACTGTGAATTTATAATCATCACAGGCTTCGGTGAATTTGAATATGCCCAGAAGGCGGTGAAGCTGGGTGTCAGGGATTTCCTTGTCAAACCTATAGATGATGAAGATTTGGATCTTGCACTATCAAATACATGTAAGGCGGTATTAGACAAACAGAAAATAGAAAAAATACGGGATAAATTAGACAACATTAGTGACAGCCGTGTTATGCTATTTAAGGAGTATATTGTGGATAAACACGATGATGATGACTATGTTGCCAGAGCTGTGAAATATATTACTTTGAATTATGAAAAGGATATCACCGTAAAAACAGTGGCTGACAGCCTTTATATCAGTGAAAGCTATTTGAGCAGACTTTTTAAATCAAAGGTTGGACAGACCTTTGGAGATTATCTGACATACTACAGAATAAAAAAAGCCTGTGAGTTATTGAAGGAGCCAGATGGAAAAATATACGAGGTTGCCGGTAAAATAGGCTATAAGGATCAACGTTATTTCAGTTTGATATTTAAAAAACTGGTTGGTGTCACTCCAAAGGAATTCCGTGATAAATTAAATAAGTAAAAACATAGAATAAAAAAAGATTAATTTTGGGGGCCGTATGATTAAAAATATTATTTTCGATATGGGAAATGTTTTATTAGCTTATACTCCACATGAATATATAAAAACAGTAACCAGTGATGAGAAGGCGGCAGAGGCTATATTAAAGGAGCTGTTCTATAGCAGTGAATGGCTTAAGCTGGATGAAGGAATTATAACAGAGGAAGAGGCCGTAAAAAATGTTTGCCAACGGATACCTCAATACTCTGAACTGGTTCAAAAAGCAATGGATGACTGGCATACAAACCTGACTCCAATAGAAGGTATGCCTGAACTGGTTAAAAAATTAAAAAGTAAAAATTATGGTATATATTTGCTTTCAAATGCCAGTTTGAGGTTCTATAGTTATAAAGATAATTTTGAACAGTTATTCAGGCATTTTGATGGAATTATTATATCTGCAAAGGAAAAGAAGGCTAAGCCTAACAGGGATATCTATGAATGTATATGTGAAAGGTTTTCACTAATACCTGAGGAATGTTTGTTCATTGATGATTTGCAGAGAAATATTGATGGGGCTATAGATGCAGGACTCAATGCTCATTTGTTCAAGGGCCCTGAAGAGCTTAACAGATATCTGGAAGAATTAAATATACTATAAAGAACACCATATATACTATAATTTAAACTAAAAAAATTAATGTAAACTAAAATAAAAAATATTATAAATTAAACTGTTTTATACCAGGGGCTGTCGAATGCTGCATGTGATGCTCCTGGTATTTTTATTATAGAAAGATTCCAAAGCGAACTTTTTATATATTGAAAAACAGAACATGTGTTTGGTATAATGTTAGTGACATACTATATGCTATATGTACTTAAATCATTTCGCATGTATTAATCAAAGTCGGATAAATTGTCAAGAGAATACTGCTTTGATATAATAGGTGCGAAGGTGGTGGCGTTGTGGCTGATATTCAAAATCTGATAAAGACCATATTATCAAATAAAAAGCTTACAGATAATGATTATACTGTGTCAAAAATATACCAGGATGAGCCTATTCTCATAACAGCAGCACAGATGGCTAACTTCACACCGCCAAAGTACCGTGAGATGAGAAAGTTAGCCAAAGACCTTTTCTATGAGTCAGAGGCACGTATCTTCTATGAACAAGGCAGATTTATGGAGGATTATACTGATACCTATCAGTATAATGGTGAATTTCAAAAATATTATCCAACTTATCAGTCTATGACAGACCAGCAGCTCCGCGGATATTTTTCATGGAGGACAAAGGTTCGAAACGGAACAATAGAGAGAACGTCACTTTCCTTTGTTTTTGTTTATATCTATGAACTACTAAATCAAATAGGAGTCAGTTCTGCAGAGGAAGGTTATTATGCCCTGAAAGGTTTTTGGCAGGCATATAAGGATATTGATCCTAAGATTAACCATTATATCAAGCTATGGCTGAAAGATTATGTAATATACCATGGTCTGGATAAATCCCTGCTTGATGATTTTTCAGACAACCATTTTGATAACAAAATTTTGACTTTGATAAACTATAAAGCACATAATACTGATGAAGTTTTTTCTGCACTTAATTCTCTATCATCATATAATCTTGAGAATTCAAGGTTCTTCAAATTACATGCAGATGACGTAAAAAGTGTTGTCTATAATGTTTTTGGAGAGCTTACAGAATATTATAATAAAAACCGTAAAAACAGCATAATTGATAAATTCTTTGGAAATATAGTGACCAGTCAGTATATGATGTTCAACTCAGCCGTATTCTATAACCGTGAAGTACACAAGGACTGCGTATATGAAATAAATGATGTCTACAAGTATATTTGTAAAAATGGGAATTGGACTTGTGAAAGGTTTTTCTTTTACAGAGATAAAAACAAGCATATTGGAGAACTATTAAAAGCTATTGATTTCTTAATGAGACAGAAATATGATTTCAAGTCCACGTTGAAAGTGGATAAACTTACCAAAATTTACCAGGATATAATTCTGAAGGAGATTGATAAAGTCCTTGAGAATAAAAGGAAAAAAGCCATACCTAAAATAGAAATTGATGTTTCAAAGCTTCAGAGTATCAGAAAATCTGCCCTTGAAACACAAAAAAAGCTTATTGTTGAAGAAAATGATGAAATACCTTTTCAGCAACCAAAGCCGACGCCCAAAGATGATGCCCCATATGATTTGTTAGCCTGGATGGAGGCAGAGGAACTTAAAAAAAATGACCTTGTAGCGATGTCAAAAGAAGTTAATAAAACTAACTATTCAGTGCTGACAGAGAAAGTTGATAAAAATAATTATGTAGAAGCATCGGAGGAAACATCTGAGATAGTGGCTGCAGGCTTGAGCAGTGCAGAATATGAGTTTTTGAAATGCCTGTTATATGGAAAGAATTATAGTGATCTGTTAAAATCAAATGGGCTTATGCTTTCAGTACTTGTTGATTCAATAAATGAGAAACTTTTTGATACATTCAGCGACACAGTTCTTATTTTTGATGGTGATAAACCTGATTTGATTGAAGATTATGAAGAAGAACTAAAAGAGATTATTAAAAGTGGAGAATGATACCAGCAATCTTGTTAATGATAAATATCAATGATAAGCAACAAAGGAAATGAGAAATACTATTGTAAAATATCATGCAGATATTTACAGAAAGGAAACGTTATGACAAAGATTCCTAAAAGAATATCAACTGTAATTATAAATTCTTTAAAAGGCGGGGTTGTGCCAAGAATCGGACTGCCATATATAACTGTAGGCAGAGAAGCTGAGATAAATGCCCTGTTACATGACGTGGATATCATTGCTGATGGTGGTGCGTCCTTTCGCTTTATTGTGGGGAAATACGGCAGCGGAAAGAGCTTTCTTTTGCAAACAATAAGAAATTATGCCATGGATAGAAACTTTGTTGTGGCAGATGCCGACCTTTCACCTGAAAGGCGTCTGCAGGGCAATAAAGGACAGGGTCTGGCTACATATAAGGAATTAATACAGAATATGTCTACTAAAACCAGACCTGAAGGCGGGGCTTTGACCCTGATTCTTGACAGGTGGATAAGCAATATCCGGAGCGAGGTGGCCGCTGAAAGCGGGCTTCCTTTCAATGACAGCCAATTTAGCAAGCTGGTTGAAAAGAAAATATTTGATGTAATAAATTCACTTAATGAAATGGTTCATGGTTTTGACTTTGCAAAACTTCTGATTATTTATTATAAATCCTTTCTTGAGGGTGATGATGAAAACAAAGCAAAGGTAGTAAAATGGTTTCGTGGTGAATATGCAAATAAAACCGATGCTAAGGCAGAGCTTGGTGTAAATATCATTATTACAGATGATGACTGGTACGAATATATTAAACTTTTTGCAATGTTCCTTAAGAAAGCAGGATATAAGGGGCTTCTTGTACTGATTGACGAGCTTGTAAATATATATAAAATCCCGAACAGCATTACGCGGCAGTATAACTATGAAAAAATTCTTACAATGTACAATGATACACTTCAGGGGAAAGCCAGGTATCTGGGGATTATAATGGGCGGTACACCTCAGTGCATTGAGGACACAAGACGTGGAGTATATAGTTATGAGGCTTTAAAATCCCGCCTTGAAGAGGGCCGTTTTGGTCGTAAAGATGTAAAGGATGTGCTGGCGCCGGTAATAAAGCTATCACCTCTTACTTATGAGGAAATGCTGGTTTTAATTGAAAAGCTTGCCCATATACACGCAGGTCTCTTTGACTATGAGCAAACCTTAAGTCAGGAGGATTTGATTAATTTTATAAAAATTGAGTTCGGCAGAATAGGAGCAGAAACCAATATTACACCACGTGAGGTTATCCGTGATTTTATTGAGCTTCTCAACATTGTATATCAAAATCCCAACATTAATGTCACTGAGCTTTTAGCCTCTGAAAAATTTGAATTTTCTAAAACCGAAATAAATGATGAAGTGCTGGAAAAAGAGTTTGAGGAATTTGAGATATGAATATTTTTAATCGATATGCACCATTTATTCAGGATTTTATTTATCAGAACAATTGGGAATCCCTTCGTGCAATACAAGTAGCGGCAGCAGATGCAGTGTTCAATACAGACCACAATATTTTACTGTCGGCATCAACGGCATCCGGTAAAACCGAAGCAGCTTTTTTCCCTATACTCACATTATTTTATGAGGACCCTCCAAAATCTGTGGGTGCTATATATATAGGCCCCCTAAAGGCTCTTATAAATGACCAGTTTCTCCGCCTTAATGACCTTTGCAGAGAAGCAGACATACCTGTTTGGCACTGGCACGGTGATGTGGCTCAGTCTCATAAAAACAAACTTTTAAAAAATCCATCAGGTATCTTGCAGATTACCCCGGAATCTCTTGAAGCCTTGTTATTACATAAGCATGCCGATGTGGCAAGGCTTTTTGGTGATTTAAGGTTTATAGTAATAGATGAAGTTCACTCATTAATGCGCGGTGACAGGGGTGGTCAGACCCTTTGCCTTATTGAAAGACTTTCAAGACTAGCAGGAGTAAACCCAAGAAGGATAGGACTTTCTGCAACAATAGGTGATTTGGAAGGCACAGGAGCTTTTTTGTCATCAGGTACCGGCAGAAAAACGGTAATACCCAGAATTGAAGCTAAAGGCACAAAATGGAGACTATCGATGGAGCATTTTTATAAGACTCCATTAGAGGATAATGATCAGGAAACCCAGTCAGAGGAAGAGAAGGATAATTCTGTTCCAGAAGCATTGCCTGTACTGGATATGAAAACCGATACTGCACCTAAAAATGCTGACCCTGGTATGGGATATATTTTTGAACACACCAGAGGGAAAAAATGTCTTGTATTTGTGAATTCAAGAGAAGAATGTGAGGCCGTTACAACTACTCTTAGGCAGTATTGTGAAGCAAATCATGAGCCTGATAGATTCTTAATACATCATGGAAATTTGTCGGCCTCATACAGGGAGACTGCCGAAGCAGTAATGAAGGATGAAGAGCAATACATGACTACCGTTACAACAGCTACACTTGAGCTGGGAATAGATATAGGCCGGCTTGAACGTGCCTTTCAGATAGATGCACCCTTTATGGTATCCTCCTTTCTGCAAAGAATGGGTCGTACAGGAAGACGTGATTTACCACCAGAAATGTGGTTTGTTATACGAGAGGAGATTCCGGAACCGAGAGCCATGCTTCCTGCAACCATTCCATGGGTATTGCTGCAGGGAATTGCTTTAATTCAGCTTTATATAGAGGAGAGATGGGTGGAGCCGCCTAATCTGGACAGGCTTCCTTACAGTCTTTTATATCATCAGACAATGTGTACTCTTGCCTCCGGCGGAGAAATGTCTCCGGCAGCGCTTGCTTCCAGAGTGCTTTCATTGAGCTATTTTCACCGAATTTCAAAAGAAGATTACAAACTGCTTTTGAAGCACCTAATAAGCATTGACCATATTCAGAGGACTGAAGAAGGGGGACTTATAGTGGGTCTTGCAGGGGAGAGGCAAGTAAATTCATATAAGTTCTATGCAGTATTTAAGGAGAATGAAGAATACACAGTCAGGAGCAAATCCCAGGAACTTGGTACAATAGTTCTGCCGCCACCGGTAGGAGAGAAGATTGCTCTTGCAGGTCATGTATGGGTGGTTGAAGAGATTGACCATAAACGCCATTTAGTATACTGTGAGCAGGTTAAGGGTAAGGTTCCTGCATATTTCGGACTATGCCCGGGAGACATTAATACGAAGGTTCTTGAGAGAATGAAAGATGTTCTTCGGGAAGATGCAATTTATCCTTACCTTATGAAAAACGCTGTGGTAAGATTAGGTGAAGCCAGGCATATAGCAATAAATTCTAACATGACAGAGGACCCTCTGATTTGCCTTGGCGGTGATATGTGGTGTCTGTTTCCTTGGTTGGGGACATACGCATTTCTGGCTATTGAGAGATTTATTAAATTAAAATGTGCACCTCATCTGGGTATAACTGCTCTTGATTCATCAAGACCGTATTTTATTCAGTTCAAAATGAAAGCAACCCGGGAAGAATTTTTCAGGGTTCTGTGTAATATGGAAAAACAACCTCTTGACCCTATGGAACTCATTTATAAGGGGGAAGTCCCATTATTCGATAAATATGATGAATTTTTGCCGGAGGAGCTGGTTAAGAAGGGTTTTGCATACGGTGTTCTAGGTATAAATGAAATGAAAATGCGTATACGCAGCTGGGAAAAGTTTTGTTAAACATATAAGAAAGGGGTATTAATATCAATATATTTCTAGGAGCAGACTTAAAAGACATAATTTATTGAAGAAAAGAAGTCTACTCAAAAATAAATAGAACACGTTTACATGTTCTATTTATTAGAAAAAGCCATCAAGATAAGACTTTTCTAAAAAATAAGAATAAAATGATAGTTCCTCAGCATAGTAACACAGGCATTAAGTAAGGCTGTAAAACTAAGGTTTTTAACTGTTCAAGAATTTAAATGCTTATTTAATCTGAGGAACTTTTGGTTGATGCCATCCCCATAGAGAGGCAGGTTTAACTCCAAACAGTATAACCAAAAGGCTTAATAAGCTTGACAGAATTGAATAAAAGAATAATTTCACAATCATCTACCTCCTTCATAATTCATTTACTTTTTCACTTCATATTTGCCATATAGATTATTAGCTACTTCCTCAATGTCTGTGCTAATTTTATTTAATTTCCATCGGATATTACCGAATTCTCCATCTGATACATACAAATCCAGCTCCTTTAGAAGATTATGCAATTGATCAGAAGCAGATTTTTTATCTTTGACTTCCTTACTTTTTAGAATATAAAAGCTCCAAATAAGTCCTGAAAGATTTAACAAAGGGAAAAGTACTAAAGCTATGGTTATGAATACTTGATAAAACTGAGGAACGGACATAAGAATTCTGTCAAATACAATAGCTTTATACATAAACCACAAAAATAAAATATTTATTAGAACTGATATAAAAAATATTACTGACAGAACTGGACTTGACAGTAGGTTTCTGAAATGCTGTCCTTTTAAAAAACTCCGTTTTTTATTTACAAGATAACACAGCAATGAATACTGTAAAAATCGTGAAGGAAGTGAGGTCATAAAATATAATAAAAGACTGCTTTGAATTTTTGCCATAGTTAGATTAGTTCCATATATGATAAAAGGAGCATAAATAAACTCAGAGACACCAATGAAAAGAAAACCTACCATGAAAGCAATAAAAGCTTTTAACATCCATTTAATTGCATTAGCATCTCCAAAAATGTCATTGGTTAATACTATAAGGATATATATTACAATTGGAGTTATGAATTGATAAAAGCCGTAATTAAGTTCCAAGCTTTTAAGTATATTTGATAATAGTGCCCCTGCAACAGTAGGCAAAAAAACACGTACATAGTCAAACCTGTTTATAAGCCTTTTACATTCAGGCTCCTGCCAGTATTCAAATTCTCCAATCACAATTAAAGTAAACATAACAAGAAAAAATTCTTCCGGAACAGAAACTAGTAATGTATTTATAAGAACCTTCATTATTGTGCTTTGTTCAACAAAAACATTAAACATCAGGTATCGTAGCTCCTTATAATGAAGTATGTGATATCAACATAAAACATAAATAGTAATAATTACTAATTATATTATATTTTACAACAAATTACATAGTGTTGCAATGTGAAAGGAGTAATTGGTGACAAAAATAAACATATTATTTATGTTCAAAAGATAAAAAAGAAGCTCCGTCATAAACGCAGCATTTAGAAAATTTCAATAAAGATTTGGGTCAAAGATTATAACACAAAAGGGGTAGAGAAAAATATTGTTAAGTACTTGAAAAAAGATTACTTAACAAAACAACTTATCAATGCAAAAGTATCTGAACAAAAAGTAAATAGAACACAGCTTCATGTTCTATTTGTCAGAATGCGAAGGACATTGAGGTAGAAATATAATTCTCAATTGAAAATAGTTATACTATTTATCAATCTTTGGTACTCTGGGTTGATGCAAAAACCAGAAACAAGCTGGTTTCACTCCAAATAATGTAACAAAAAGGAATAAAAGGCTGGATAAAATAGAATACAGGAACATTTTCATAACTAATTCCCCCCTTTTTTAATTATTTATTGTGTGCCGGTTCATTTTCTTTGTATAGTATGTTTGCTACATCCCCAATGTCCTTACTAAACTCATTTAATTTCCATATGATATTATCATGTTTAGCACACTTTTTATATTGATCTATTTTCATCAATATACTATGTAATTTTTCTGAAGCATTCTTTTTATCCTTGGTTTCTATACTCTTCACAATATAAAAACACAATAAAAGGCCTGAAATATTTAGCATGGGAAACATAACTACACATGAAATAATAAGTGCTTGTGAAATATTTGAAATTTCAATAAGGACTTTGTCAAATAATATTGCATTACACATTAGCTGTAAAAATAAAATATTAAAAAATATTAATATGCAAAACATTACTGCCAGTACTGGGCGTGACAGGATAGTACGTATGAACAGTCCCCTCACCTGAGTTCGTTTCCTGCTAATAAGGAATGAAAGCAATGAAAATTGAAATACCCGTGCCGGTAGAGAGACTATAAAATATATCAGCAGATTGTCTCTAATTTGATCCATTGTCATTCCTGTACCATATAATAATAACGGTATATATGCAAATTCAAATATTCCGATTGAAAGATATGCAGTCATAAAGAAAATAAGAGCTTTAACCATCCATTTGACTGCACTTGCGTCTCCAAATATATCATTGGTAAATATAATGATAATATACATAGTAGCTGGAATTATTAACTGATTTAAGCCATTACGTAAACCTAAATTAATTAGTATATTAGATACTAAAGCTCCAACAATGGTCGGTAAAAAAACCCTCACATAATCAAACCTGTTTATTAGCCTTTTACATTCAGGCTCCTTCCAGTATTCAAATTCTCCTACCATTATTAGTGTGAACATAACCAGATATAATTCTTCAGGAATAGAAACAAATATAGTATTAATTATTATTTTCTGCAATATACCCGGCTCAATAAAAATGTCAAGCATCTGAAATCATAACTCCTTATTGACAAGTAACTAAAGTTAACAAACTAAAATTTGTAAAAATTAGTAACTATATTTACATATTACTACAAATTATACTAAATTGTAAATATGTTTATAGTAAGTTAATTATTTACATTACATTTTGATTTAATAATTGATAACACAAACATTAACTTTTTAAATTTGATCCTGTAATTGCTGTTCTGTCTTTTAAGATGTTTTATATCATTATTGTCTCTTAATGATTGAAAAATGCTATTCGATTTGCTTGTAACTGATGTAATACTCATTGTAGTACCTCCCAAATTACTTTTTTTACCAAATTTATCAGATATTAATGAAATTAATTTATGAAAATTAGTATTGGGAATTGGTGAATATTTGATGTTTAGCAAGCTGGTGACAGCAAATTATATAAGGAAATTATTGACATTAATCTGTAGTTATTAAATAATAAAAATACAGAGATATGAGATTACGAGGAAATGGCTATGAAAAGGAGTTATTTATAGAGAGGTGGAAAATGAAAGATACCTTAAACAGAGTTGCTCAATCATTAACTGGAATACCAATACCAGTGTTTGGCAAATCCTGGACTCCCCCTGAAAGTGACCGGCTCTTAGTGAGTGATCTGATTCTATATCTGGAAGATAAAAGGGCTTTGTTTAATTCATATTCCTTAGACTGCTATAAATACGTAGTAAGCTCAGTAATTGCTGTGAGAGAAAGGCTTACTGAATTAATACAGAAGGTTAATGGAAATAATGAAATTGAACCCCATTTAAGAGCAATGAGAGCTGCATGCAGAAAATTTCAGGACAGATGCAGCCAAAGTATACAGGCTCAGAAGGCAATGGGTTCAGTAGAAGTGGTAGATGAGATCTATCTTACAGCGTTAGGTGAATTAAGGGCTATATTTGGAATTCATATTGCACTACTCTGCCTAAAATACGATTTAGAGGTAAAGGATAACTTATTGATGCTTTTGCCATATCAAGATGTAGGTTAATTTAATTCAGTGTTTTACAGTAATGCGTCTGAGGTTTGAAAGTTTTACTCTTGTCACAATAGTCTAGGGATTTTTATTTTGAAATTTAACTATCAACAGAGTATGGTTCGTAATGCCAATGAAATTTTGTACCAAATACTCGTTGGGTAGTATTCTACAATAATACCAAATTATCCAAATCATTTTGTTTGAATAATTTTGTAGTAGCATTCTTATTTCTTGATAAGTCTGATATTTCATGTCCTACATTTAAAACTGACTGAACTCTTAATAGATATTTTTCTTTCTTACAATACAATAAAATTTTTAAAACTAAATAAGCTATATTACTTTCTTAATCTTTTCTTATGTTAAAGCAATTGTTACTCTGTTTAATCTCTAACTCATTTTGCTAAACTATTTGAACTATATATACTTAGAGTAATATAGATAGTAAATATACTAGACGCAAATTGATTTTGCTATTTTCCTATACATTGAATACAATATAATTATTAAGTATAATTTTGAGGTTGCCATAACTATCTGTTAAAATAGAAGTTGTGATACTTTGTAGTATATACTAATGTTGAATGATAATATTTTGAACCATATAATGTATTCAAAATATTGAATTATTAGAAATACAAGGCTTTTTCTTAGAATATTATACAGATTTGATAGTAGGGGTGTCGAATATATGAAAGAGAAAAGAATGAAACCTTTTGTAAAATGGGCCGGTGGAAAAGGTCAACTGATAGATGAAATAAAAAAGCAATTTCCTAAAGGACTCGGGGATACTGTTCGAAAATATGCAGAACCTTTCGTCGGTGGTGGTGCAGTGCTATTCGAAATACTAAATATATATGAACTGGATGAGATTTATATTAGTGATACAAATGCTGAATTGATTAATACTTATCAAGTAATAAGAAATAATGTTGATGGACTAATTGATCTGTTGTCACAGTATCAATATGAGTATATTCCACTTTGTGAAGAATCCCGAAAGGAATATTATTATAATAAAAGAAAACGTTTTAATCAGTTAAAAATTCAAGGTGTTTTGGACACAGAGATAGCTTCACTTTTTATTTTCCTAAACAGAACATGTTTTAATGGTCTCTACAGGGTTAACTCAAAAGGTGAGTATAATGTCCCAATTGGTTCGTATAAGGCACCGCTAATATGTGATGAAGATAATTTACGACAGGTATCTCAAGCTCTCTCGAGAGTCCAAATTGTATGTGGGGATTATCGCAACTCAAATTTTTTTGTTGACAGCAATACATTCGTTTATTTTGATCCCCCGTACCGTCCGCTTAATGCTACTTCAAATTTTACAGCATATACTGAAAATGCTTTTGATGACAAATCACAATCAGAACTTGCTGAATACATTCAAGAATTATCTGACAGAGGGGCTTATGTACTTGCAAGTAATTCTGATCCAAAGAATATAAATCCGGAAGATGATTTCTTTGATGACCTTTATTCAAGGATGAGAATAATGCGCATTTCAGCATCTCGAATGATTAACAGCAACGCAAGTTCTCGTGGTAAAATTAGTGAATTACTTATTAGTAGTTATTGAGGTGATTAAATGAAAAGGAACTTTGATGAGTGGTTAAGTAAATTCCGATATAGTATTTCCGGATATGATTACTATGTTGATTTTAAGAAAGTGGTAAAAAATGTTAAACGTATGAAAATTGAACTTAACATTCTAAACTCACTAATAGGTTCTAAGGATATAGAACATGATTTTGAGTGTATAATAAAAAAATATCCAGAAACACTTAAATGTATACCGGTATTACTTGCTGTACGCGGTTATGAAATATACGCACAAGATGATGATGGTGTATTTTTATACCGATTTGATAAAATGAATTATTCTATTGAGCAATACAAAGTTTTTATGCGGAAAACGGGACTTTTTGATATAATATCAAATCACCTTGTAAATAATTTAATAGATTATACCTTAGGTATAGAAACTGGTCTTGATTCCAATGGTCGCAAAAACCGTGGTGGCCACTTGATGGAGGATTTGGTGGAAAGTTATATACAAAAAGAAGGATTTATAAAAGACAATACTTATTTTAAAGAAATGTACTTATCTGATATTGAAAAGCGATGGGGAATTGATCTATCCAATTTATCAAATCAAGGAAAAGCGAGAAAACGCTTTGACTTTGTAGTTAAAACAGATTCAATGATTTATGCTATTGAAACGAACTTTTATGGGGGTAATGGTGGCGGCTCCAAGCTGAACGAAACTGCTAGAAGCTATAAAATGTTAGCTAAAGAGGCTGATACAGTTGATGGATTTACTTTTGTGTGGTTTACTGATGGTACTGCATGGAGGAGAGCGAAAGAGAATCTAAGGGAGACGTTTGATGTAATGGATACAATTTTTAGTATTGATGACATAGAAAATGGAATAATGTCAAAACTTTTTAAATAAGGGAGATGATATATGGCAAATAAAATTATTACAAAATGGGAACCAGAAGATTTTGAATTGGAAATGACTACAGTATGGAGTTTTCCAAATCGTGGAGACTGGGCAACACACGATGCAAAATGGCGTGGAAATTGGTCTCCTTATGTACCCCGAAATGTTATTCTCCGTTACACAAATGAAGGTGATTTAGTACTTGATCAATTTGTTGGTGGTGGAACCACACTAGTTGAGGCAAAATTACTGAATAGAGATATAATAGGTATTGATGTTAACGATGTTGCATTGGAAAGATGTCGAGAAAAGATAGATTTTGAGCATAAAGGTGCAAATGGCAAGGTATATATTCATAAGGGAGATGCGAGAAATCTTGATTTTATTTCAAACGAAAGTATAGATTTAATTTGTACACATCCTCCATATGCGAATATTATCCGCTACAGTGAAGGAATGGATATTCCCAGTGATCTTTCAAATTTAAGTATTAAGCAGTTTCTCAAAGAAATGAAAACTGTTGCAGCAGAAAGTTATCGTGTTTTAAAACGTGGAAAATTTTGCGCTATTTTAATGGGCGATACAAGACAAAAAGGGCATATAATACCAATGAGTTTTGAAGTTATGAAACTATTTGAATCTGTGGGATTCAAAACAAAAGAGATAATAATAAAAGAGCAACACAATTGTAAAGCTACAGGTTATTGGAAAACTAATAGTATAAAGTATAATTTCTTTCTTATAGCCCATGAGTATTTATTTATATTTAAAAAAATATGATAATTAAAAAATGTGATAAATCTTCACAAATCTATAGCTAAATCTTTTCACTAAAATCTCTATTTTCTCTATTTATTATCAACAAATAGACTAGAAACAAAACTTTTATAGTAAAATGTGAGGGAAATAAACAGAGACCACATCAAAGCTCTTTGATATGGTCTTAAACCTTTTGCTGATAGGAGAAAGATTTAATACTTTTGTGCATAACTTATAATAAGAATGTAATAAACTTTATTGAGTAGAAATCACAGGTCATTATATCGTCACTGGCGAGAAGCTTTAGGTTTATATAATTTGCACCTACACCTACCAGAGTTCCGGTCCTGTCTAATAGAGTTCCTGTGCCAATTAGAAATTCAACCCTTACTCTTCGGCCAATCTGAGTACGCAAAAATCCGTTTAAATATTCTGTACTGGATAAAGTTAATGGTTCTGGCTGTGTAGTAGGGGTTATTGGAGCAAGCAGATCCTGCTGTGGCATATCCTGCTGTGGCATATCCTGCATGTGCTGTCCCGGTGTCATTACCTCAGTCTGGGTTCCGTCCGGCCGTTCCTCATAACAGATAAAAGGCATAGTATAATATGGAGTTGGTCGATTTTTCATAAAGATTTAACTTCCTTTCTGAATGGATTTCTTTATTATTACTATGTTAATGCATACTTTTTTGTTGGAGTATAAAAGCAGTGCTGCGCTATTCTGGTGAATATTACTCCTGTGTCCCCTGGAGGGAAGTAGGAACCGCAGGTAGGGCGGAATGGGTTATAATACCAGAGGCATTCGCCAACAGCTCCCAAGGTGTTGCCAGTCATAGCCCAATCGGCAATTTCATAATGTATGTCCTTAGGATTCATATTGAATATGTTCTGAGGGTTATATTGACCGCCAACAACTTCTTTTACACATGTAAATTGTCCTGCTTGAAGTATAGCAGCTCTAATATTGCCGTGTACCAATCTGAAGAATTCTCCATAAGGAACAGTTACTCTGTTCATTATAACTGTAGCAACTGCTTTCATACCGTTATCGCCTTCACCTTCGGCTTCACATTGTATCAATCTGGCAAATAATTCTCTATCAGTATATGGCATTCCTTATCACCTATAAAATATTAGATGTACATTTTTTCTAATAGCAGTATATTAGCCAGATTTTGATATTGTTACAGAATTAATGAATTATGTTAATTGACTTGAAAATAATAAAAAACCGGCACAAGGGGAGTTGGCCTTAGGGATTTACGAAAACAAGTAATTTTTGACCGACTCTCT
>ENA-UPAD01001509-UPAD01001509.1-bioreactor-metagenome-genome-assembly--contig:-NODE-1509-length-23633-cov-458.217321_pt1 | contig 23633 bp, 23 predicted proteins | sample MGYA00238179_ERZ772710 | MGnify/ENA primary metagenome ERZ772710 (study PRJEB29004, sample SAMN07631245) | bioreactor metagenome | isolation source: Switchgrass digestor | place: USA: Dartmouth...
TGTACTCGGCCTTTACCGGGATCACATAGCGGTCTTCCCTGATCGTGACGATGGATTCCTGCATAAACTTCTGGTATTTGGAGGAATGGATCATCGAGTTCAGTTTATCCTTGAGGGATTCCTGCTCCTCCCTGATTCTTTTCCTTATACTCGCAAGCGTGCTGCTTGCATTGTCCGAAATTTCCTCATCGCTGATGATCGCGGCGTTTATGCTGTCTTCGATACGTTTGTTCGGCGTGACGGATGCGATAAGATCCCTTACGTGGTTGCCGCTCTCATCCGCACGCGGGTCGGCTTCGGAAGCATAATTCTTCAAATTGCGTGCTGCCCTGAGCGTATCAGCCACCCTGAGGAGTTCGCCCGGGTTGATAGCAGTCCCGAGTTCCACTCTTCTGAGCGTGTCCCTGATATCGTGGATGCCTCCAAGGGGAGGACTGCCCCTCCTTAATATGAAATCAACCGCGTCGGTAGTCTCCTTAAGCATCCTCTCCACTTCTTCAGGCTGTGTCTGCGGCAAAAGGGCAGCTGCGAGCTCTTTCCCCAGTTCAGAAGAGCAGAGTGATATCAGCTTTTCTTTTATTTTAACGAATTCCAGGATTCGAAGCGTTCTTTCTTCCATTGGATCCAATTCCCCTGACTGTCACTGTTTTCAGGTCATCTCTTCAGTATTCTCGTCCTGAGCCTGTTCCTGTAATAGTTTATGAACAAGGTATACACGATATCATAAACCAGAAAGATGACCTGGCACAAACCTGCGAAGATCCCCCATGTCAGACCGGACGCAAGTCCGCCTTCGAACAGGCTTCCCGCAGCCAATAATGTCAGACCGGCGCAGGCATTGAAGAAAATGACCTTCAGAACATATTCTATTACAATACGTTTCAGCTTTTCAATGTAAAATTTGATTATACCGTATGCTCCGAAGAAGAGCACATACGGGATTATGCTTATCTTATCAGGCAATATAATAAATCCGACGAGAGAGGTGGCTGCGTAAAATATCCAGCCTGCCCTGACTCCTCCTTCGATTATGGCAACGGAAACGAAAAAGGAACTGAGCACATATAAGGATATCTTGCTTGTCGGCAGCACATCAGCAAGCAGGAGGCATACCACGGCAAGCGCTCCCAGGATGCCGTTCAATGCAATGGTTTTTGATTTGAAGGAACCTCTCATCCGGACTTCCTCCCAACGTCAGCAGCAACTTATCAGGTCGCTGCCCATACATTCGCAGCAACAGTCGGAACACCACAGGCACTGGCATATAGTGCACAGATCGGGTTCGCTCCTGTAGCGCCCGCTGTTGAACGGGTTCGTCCGGTATGCGTTGTATGACGTGTTCATCCTGTCAAGCGCGCTTCTGTATTCGTAATTGGCCGGATCCATATTGACGGCCCTCTGGATATGCGTGTATGCTTCGTTGTACCAGCCCTTGCGTATGAATATGATGCCCTTGAGATAATACCATTCGGCGGGACGGCTGCGCGAACTGTCCAGCATTTCCTCTGCAAGCCTGATATTCCCGCTGTTTATATGGGACTTCACCTGGTTGAAAAAATCACTCCCGCTGTCGCTCCAGCCGTCGGCCCCGCTGCGGCCGTACGATGCGCCGCCGCTGTACTGGCTGTTTCCGCCTGAGGACACGTTTTTCATAAGATAATCATAAGCCTCATTTATCTCGGCAAGTTTTTCCTCCGCCAATTTCGACAACGGATTGTCCCTGTACTGGTCGGGATGATATTTTTTTACCAGTTCCCTGTATGCTTTTTTTATTTCCTCCTCGCTTGCGCCTTCCCTTATCCCGAGAACTTCATACGGATTCTTCAACTTCGCCGCATCTCCTTATACCAAGAATATTTTCTGTTTTCCTGAGCATTCCGATATATATTATATTTTCAAGTATGCCCCTGTTTATTTTGGCCTCCAGCAGTTCGAAAGCCCGGGCTATCTCGCTGAGCGTGTAAAACAGCGTGAACCCGGCTTTTTCCCTTATCTCATTCCTGAATTCATCAACATCCTGGCCGGTATATCCGAACTGGCAGACAAACGGATTGTAATTCCCTCTTTTTATGTCCGTCTCAAGATCGTCAAATGCGTCCAGCAGGTATATCCACTTGCCCAGGTTATAGCCGAGCCACCTGAGTATCTTTTCCGTGTCCTTGCCGGTACACAGCGGCTCATACGCAGTTATTTCTTCCATCAGCCTTGCAAACGGCTCCGCGGCCATATCCATCGAAGGGCATTGCTGCTTCTCCAGCCGGACGAGCTCATCAAGCCGCTGTTCCATTATGCGGCACTTTTCAGGATACTTCCTTCTGAGCCGCCTGAAAGCTCCCTTCAGCAAAACCAGCGCTGACGCTGAAACCGGCGAATCTTTGTCGCGTTTCTTATCTTCCAGATTATAATACGCCAGTATGATGTTTATGTCTGAGGCATAGTCCACGGCAGAACTGCCGCTGATAACATGTCTTTTTTCAAGGGGATGCAGAGCGCACCTCTTTTTCATGACCTGTACTTTCTCACCGGATGCCGCCGACAGGAGGACGGCCAGGAACGTAGTGTCATAACTGAGCGTCAGCCGTTTCAGCTGGCCGCAGCGCCTTCCTATCGCCCTGCAAACTCCGCAGTAATAAGCCCTGAAAAGCTCGTACTCTTTTATTTTCATCTCCGGTTTTTCCGGAACGATATATCCGAACATAGGATCCCTTTACTGTTTCTGCTGCTTGATTCTGAGATATGACCTGAAATACATGAAGAAAGCGAACAACGTGGCTGCCACGGCCAATATGAATACCAGCTGGTTAACGGCAACGCCAAGCAGGGTCCATCTTCCGAAAGGCTCATCGAATATCAGCAATACGATGGCAAGATAAAAAATAACGGTGGTCATCTTCCCGTACCAGTTGGCAGAAACCACGTATTTTTTCTGCCTGTACAGGACAAGGGCCCCCAGGCCCATAAGGATCTCTTTTGCAAGGATCACGAGCACCAGTTCTATCGGTATTATCTTCAGCACCGCCGACAATATGACGACTGCCGTTATCTGCATCAGTTTGTCAGCCATCGGATCAGCTATTTTCCCCCATGACGTTATCAGGTTATATCTCCTGGCGATATAACCGTCCAGGACATCGGTCAGCCCGCCGGCAAGAAACAGCAGCACTGCAACGACGTAACTGCGTACACTGAGAAAATATGCAAATGCAGGTATCAGCAAAAAGCGCAATATTGTCAGTATGTTCGGGATATTCATGTTTCACCGCCTATATCGCTTATACAGAATAGTTTATCATATAAAACCGTCATTGTACAATTATACGGCCCGTGAACATCAATTGTCTTTTGCTGCCTTTTCTATTAATTCATATATTTCAGGCATGTATTTTTTTATGTTTACGGGTTTCAGATCCCTTCTGGTCCAGCAGTGCAGCGTCTCTCCCTCGGCCAGTGTCCTGCCGTCCTCTTCCCTTACGGCCTGATAGCTGAAGCAGAGCCTCGTACCTGTAAATTCCTTTATGTACGTCTTTATTATTATGTTGTCTTCATACCTGGCAAAGCTCATGAACCGGCACCTCAGTTCGAGCAGCGGCAGCATCGCTCCCTTCTGCTCTATCACCGAATAAGGCATGCCCACCTTCCTTATGAAATCCGTCCTTCCGGCTTCGAACCATATCGGGTAATTGGAATGGTGCACCACACCCATCTGGTCCGTTTCCGCATATCTTACCACCAATGGAGTTTCTGATACGAACATGATTCCTCCCGGTCCTTACATCCCTCATTAAAAATTAAGCCCGTGCCATGGTATACACGGGTCTCACTTGAGTTATCAGTTTGCGCAATTCCATCAATAGCCCTTTTCGATAATGACGCTGTGAGCTTCTTCGACTTCGGCCTCCGGAACAAGTACCTCGTAATAATCGTCGCTGTTATCGTGATTTTTACTGATTGGTCTCAGTTTTACGAGAATTCCTTCTTTAGTGAGCAACTCCTGCAGTGCAGTCGCTATTTCCTTGCTTTGAGCCATGTATACTACTGTCCACATAAAAACACGCCCCTTTTCGGACTATTCACCGGAAATGATCTCACCGTGGCGGCATAATATCCTGGATTTTCCTCTCACTTTTATAGCGGAAGTATTCTCCGTAAACTGTGCCAGCAAAACCTCTCCCTTATCAAGTTTTTCCGTATGATGGAATTTGGTGTCTTTGCCTCTGGTAAGACCTATGACGTTTACTCCGTTCTCTTCTGCCCTGACTACAATGAATTCTCCTATAAGCTTGTCCAACTCCCAGTCCAAAAAAACCACCTCGAGACTACTATATATTATTTCACCTGAAAAATCAACATGATATTTTGGCCAGGCGGCCGATAAAGGCTGGTATTAGAGCGTTTCAGCGTATCATTGCTGTTTCTGCATCGCCTTGGAAACCAGCTTGACGTTATCTTCTCCGAACCTTTCCTTTAGCTCTCTTTGCAGTGTATCACAAGCATCGACACGATATTCGCCCATATTTGCTCTAGCAATATTTCCCGTCTCATCAGACCTGCAGAAGACCACGGGAACTTTCCCGCTGAAGAATTTCAGCAGCGAGATCACCGACTTCATCATATCGCTGTTTTCCTGTATATCGCTCCTGATATACAGTATCTCGTACCGTTCGTTTTTTGCAGAAACCCCGTTTGCGCCCATTACATGCCCGTTTTCACTGATCTCTTTCTTTTTCAGCATCCTTACGTTTTCACATATGATTTTGGGCACTTCCTCTTCCTTTATGCTGATGCGTCCGTCTATAATCACCACATTGTCGCTGGTCAGCTGATGCCTGTACCTGGTCAGCACTGTCGGAAATACGATCACCTCCATACTTCCGTAGAGATCTTCCAGTGTCACGAAAGCCATCAGGTTATTGCTCCTGGTGGTTTTCGTCTTCACTTCCGTGATTATGCCGCCCACTGTAACAAGCATCCCATCGATGAGGCCTGTTCCGCCTGAACCGTCATCCTCCCCTTCGCTTCCGTATGCATTGATGTCCTTGCTGTTGACAGTTATCTGCTCCATCAGTTCATTCTTGAACTCATCAAGAGGATGCCCCGAAATGTACAGGCCAAGCATCTCCTTCTCCATCGAAAGCAGCATCTCCCTGGAAAACTCCTTAAGGTCCGGATAGCTTTCCTCTGTTTTCATTTTCTGTATCTGTCCGGACATCTCGAATAACGAAAGCTGGCCTTCCACCCTGCTCTTTTTGCCTTGCTGGGCACTTTCAAGCAACTTTTCATAGACAGCCATCATTTTCGATCTGTATACGCCGAATGAATCGAACGCTCCGCACTTTATCAGGCTTTCGACGCATCTTTTGTTGAAATCCCTCTCTCCTATGCGCTCGCAGAAGTCATAGAAGTTTTTGAACAGGCCTCTTTTGTCCCTTTCGTCTATCAGTTCCCGCACCGCGCTTTCCCCGACATTCTTTACGGCAGCCATTCCGAATCTTATTTTACCGTTTGCCACCGTAAACCTCACATCGCTTTCATTGACATCCGGCGGCAGCACTTCGATTCCTTCCTGCCTGCATTCCTGTACATAATATGATATTTTGTCGCTGTTCCCGACAAAACTGTTGAGCGTTGCCGCCATGAATTCGACCGGATAATAATATTTAAGCCATGCGGTCTTGTATGCCACGACAGCATATGCGGCAGCATGGGATTTATTGAAGGCATAGCTTGCAAAGTCCATCATCTGGTCGAATATCCGGCATGCAGTCTCCTCATCGACGCCGTTCCTGACCGCGCCCTGCACCACGACGTTACCTTCTTCATCCGTGATGCCGTATATGAAGTTCTCGCGTTCCTTCTGCATGATATCGTGCTTTTTCTTGGCCATTGCCCTGCGCACCAGGTCCGACCTGCCGTAAGAATACCCTCCCAGTTCCCGGACTATCTGCATCACCTGTTCCTGGTATACGATGCATCCGTATGTCACATCCAGTATTTTTTCAAGCAGCGGATGCTCATACGTGATCTGGTCCGGATTGCTCTTATTCCTGATATACTTGGGTATGGAATCCATCGGGCCCGGCCTGTACAGCGAAATACCGGCTATTATATCCTCAAGGGACGATGGCTGCAGTTCTTTCATGAACTGGGTCATCCCGGCGCTTTCAAGCTGGAATATGCCTGATGTCCTGCCTTCGCCGATTAGCCTGAAAACATTGGGATCGTTCATTTCAAGATTGTCAATGTCTACCCTGATCCCGTGGTTTTTATATACCAGGTCTACCGCATCCCTTATGACGGTCAGCGTCCGTAGCCCAAGAAAATCCATTTTAAGCAGCCCGAGTTCTTCCAGTTGCCCCATCGGGAACTGGGTCGTGATAACGTCATCGTTCTTCTGCAGAGGTACATATTCGGTTATCGGATCCTTTGAAATAACGACGCCTGCCGCGTGTGTACTTGCGTGCCTCGGCATGCCTTCGAGCAGTTTCGCGGTATTTATGAGTTCGGCTGTGGTTTCATCCTCTTCATACCTTGCTTTGAGTTCAGGGTTCAGTTCCAGCGCCTTGTCTATGGTCATGCCGATCTGGTAAGGGATCATCTTGGCTATCTGGTCGACCTCGGCGTACGGGATATCCAGCGCCCTGCCCACATCCCTTATAACTGCCCTGGCAGCCATCGTACCGAACGTTATGATCTGTGCTACTTTGTCTTCTCCGTATTTGCGCACTACATAATCGATTACTTCAGGTCTGCGCTCGTAGCAAAAGTCGATATCGATATCGGGCATCGTGACTCTTTCGGGGTTGAGGAATCTTTCAAAAAGCAGATTGTACCTGATCGGGTCTATACTGGTTATCCCAAGCGTATACGCCACAAGGCTGCCCGCAGCCGAACCCCTGCCCGGGCCGACACTTATGCCGCTGTCCCTTGCATACCTGATGAAGTCCCAGACTATCAGGAAATAATCCACATATCCCATCTGCCTGATTGTCTGCAGTTCGTATTCAAGCCTTTGCCGGTATTCCGTGCTCGCGGCGTTTTCACCGCAGCGCCTAATCAGTCCTTCTTCACAAAGGCTGCACAGGAATTCATACGGATCCCTGTTGCCAGGGACATCGAATTTGGGGAGGTGCAGCTTGTTGAATTCAAGTTCCACATTGCAGTTTTCGGCTATCCTGACCGTGTTCTCGATGGCTTCGGGAACATTCCTGAATGCCGCCTCCATTTCTTCAGGAGATTTTATATAAAGCTGGTCGGAATCGAACCTCATTCGGTCCTCATCCGTTATCTTCTTGCCTGTCTGTATGCAAAGCAGCACTTCATGAGCTTTTGCGTCCTCACGCCTTAGATAGTGGGCATCATTGGTGGCGACAAGCGGGATGCCGGTCTCCTTCGACAGCCTGATAAGGCCCTGATTGGCAATGTTCTGTTCTTTAAGCCCGTTGTTCTGCAACTCCAGGTAAAAATTTCCCTGGCCGAATATCCGGTTGAACTCAAGCGCTTTTTCGCGCGCTTTTTCATAGTTGCCGGCCAGGATAGCGGAAGGAACGTCGCCCGACAGGCATGCGCTCAGTGCGATGATGCCGCGGGAATATTTCTCAAGGACCTCCATATCGATCCTCGGCTTATAGTAAAACCCTTCAGTGAAGCCGATGGATACGATCTTCATGAGGTTCCTGTATCCCTCGATGTCTTTGGCGAGCAGCACCAGGTGGCCCTGGTCCGCATCGACGCCCGGCTGCTTGTCAAAACGGGTGCGTCTTGCGGTATACACCTCGCAGCCCAGGATCGGTTTGATGCCGTTCTTTACGGCTTCTTTATAAAAATCCACCACTCCGTACATAACACCATGGTCCGTGATGGCTATCGAATCCATGCCAAGCTCCGCCGTCCTGGCTATAAGGTCGCGTATCCTGTTTGCTCCGTCAAGAAGGCTGTATTCTGTATGGACGTGCAAGTGGACGAATTTCATAGGTGCGGGGACACTCCTCTCCATGTAGTTTGGCTTCGCGGGTTGAGGAATGTCCCCGTTTGATTCGGCGGGGACACTCCTCTCCATGTAGTTTGGCTTCGCGGGTTGAGGAATGTCCCCCGTTTGATCGGGCGAGGACACTCCTCTCCTCTCTTAATTGTACTTCTCAAACGGAAAAAATGAAAGAGGGACTGAAAAAGGTAAGGGAACGCTTCTCTGCTGGCAGCGGCGCTCTGCCGGAAGAGAAACGTCCCCTCTTTGCTCTTGTGTCCCCCCAATCGAAAGGGGACATTCCTTTTCCATAAAGGAATACTCCCCTGCAAAGGAGTGTCCCCTGTCCTCAGACTTCGCAGGTATCGACGATAAAAATGCCCGTTTCCTGTGAGAGGTCTATTTCCCTAGAAATGCGTTTCATGTCCTCGTCGTAGACGATCCGCACCAACGGCTTTGTGGGCATTTTCCGGTTGTGTTTCACAACGATGGCGCGCTCCCTGGTGTTGAGCAGCACACCCGACCCTTCCGGATATACGGTAACGAATCTGACAAAATTCTCTACGACCACGGGATCAAAATGGTGGAGACCCATGGATGTGATGTATTCATAAACCTCATGCGGTTTCAGTTTCTTCCTGTAAACACGGTCCGAAGTGAGGGCATCATAAACATCCGCCACCGCCACTATCCTGGCATATATCTGTATCTCTTCGCTTTTCAGGCGATACGGGTATCCGCTCCCGTCGTACCTTTCATGGTGGCCCAAAGCGATATACGACGATATGAGATTCAACTGCCCGCTTTTTTTCAGCAGTTCATACCCAAGTATGGTATGCTTCTTTATTTCCTCGAATTCTGCCACGGTAAGCTGGCTTGGTTTTTTCAGTATTTCCCTTGGTATGCAGAGTTTGCCTATGTCGTGGAGTATGGCGCCAAGTCCAAGTTCCCGGAGCTGCGCCGTATCGAAACCAAGGCCGATGCCGGTTATTATCGAAAGTATGCACACACTGACAGAATGCTTGAAAGTGTAGTCATCCACCGTTTTTATTTCAGTAAGGTTATACAGGATGTCATCATTGGAAAGCAGTTCATCCACGATCCTGCCAACTATCGTCTTTACATGTCCCACATCGATGGCATCGGAAAAGCTGTACCCGGTCATGATATCCCTGACCAGTACCACGGCTTCATTGCGTGTGTTTTCGTTAACGACGTCGTGGACCTCAATGCCTTCCGACAGGTCGTCATTCAGGTATATCTCGTATATACCGCGTTTCCTAAGCAGTTCAAGATAGCTATCTCTGAGTTCGACGCCCTGCATGAGCAATACGCCGCCATCGGAGCTGAAAACCGTGCGGGCGAGCCTTGCACCTTCAGGCACTGAGTCAACTTTCACCCTTCTCATTCGTTCCTCCGGTTTTATTCTTTGGTATGGTCTTGTTTCAAGGCACGATAGTAACTTATTCGACACAACAGTATAAAATCCTTTCCTGTTTCAGAGGTTTTAAAATTTTATTTTGGGCAATAAACAGGTTTCATCCATTTTGTGGTAATATAAGTATATATATTTACAAAGGAGTCGCGCCATGATCAGATCAATCCCGGGAGATATCGCAAAGCACGGTTTTCTTTTGATCCGGATAGCCGTGACAGCCAGGAGAATATTGAGCAAACTCTTGTCGTTCAGGCCCGCAGACATGCTCTCAGATGACATGAGATACCAGTTGTATTTCTACAGGAGTTATTTGCCCGAACTGTACCGAAGGCATGTCAGCAAGAACTACAAAAACTGTCTCTTCTGCTCCAGGCTTGTAAAATCGGGATGTCACAGGTACTGTCTCAAATGCAGCGCCGGTACCTACATAAAATGCTATCCTCCTCTGCCCGGCCTTTTATATGCGGTCCCGGTGCACACGGACGACGGGGATCAGCTTGCCGTCCCATGGTATTTCAGAAAAACCTGCTCCGGCTTCAAAAGATTGCCCCTGTTTTGGTATTGGCACAATATATATTCGGTATTTCCTTCGATAGCCCTCAGCAACTATGAAGCGCTCGAAGGGCTTGAAAAAGGCCTGTCTTCCGGTGCCAGGCCGTGCCACATATGCGCAACCGTCGATTATGAACTTTACAGGAAGTGTATGAAGCAGCCGGATTTTGACGTTTCAGCCCCGTGCACGAAGATAAGGGAAGAACTGAAAAAAGCATATCGCGGCCAGACTGCCGGCAAACCTGAAAAAAGCCGGGCAACAAGCCTTAAGTCTCAAGATCCGCAGTATAAACATACGGAAACTGCGGTATAAAAAACTGCAGCAACAGGTTTATGACCTGATGCTGCAGCCGTCGGTCCGCTACAGCCATTGATCAGCCGGATACATTCCGGTATATATGGCTTTGCCTGTTGGGACTGTCCATACCGGTATCAGTCGAGGCCGAGCAGTTTCCTGATCATCCCCGTCACGCCGGCCTTTATCCTGTCAAGCCTGAGCTGTGCTTCTTCCATCGTTTTTTCAGCTACGCCGTAATATATCTTTATCTTCGGCTCTGTACCGGAAGGCCTGATACAGAACCATGCCCTGTCCTTCAGTTCATAGTACAGCACGTTGGATACCGGCAGATCCAGCGCTCTGCTGCTTCCGTCAGCCAGATCCGTCCTCCTTTGCGTCAGATAATCCCTGACCGCGATAATTTCGCAGCAATCGAGATCGTATGACTTCATTCCCCTCAGCGCATCCATCGCAGCACCGATCTTTTCGATGCCCTCCTTCCCTTCCAGCGTAAAGGAGGTGATACCTTCGATGAAATAGCCGTATTTGCGGAATATTTCCTGCAGGCCTTCATACAGCGACATGCCTCTGTTCCTGTAATATGCGGCCATCTCACATATAAGCATGCTGGCAACGACTGCGTCCTTGTCCCTTGCAAATGTTCCGGCCAGGTATCCGTAGCTCTCCTCGAATCCAAAGAGGAATTTTTTGATTCCCGGTTCGTCGAGCTCCTTTATTTTCTCACCAATGAACTTGAAACCTGTCAATACTTCTATCAGCTCGACACCGTAACAGTCCGCTATCTGCCTTGCCAGCTCGCTCGTCACTATGGTCTTGACCACAAAACCGTTTTCAGGAAGGCGCCCGGCAGCCTTTTTCTGCGACAGGATGTATTCCATAAGCAGGCATCCCGTCTGGTTGCCCGTGAGCACCGCATACTCGCCGGCCGAATTCCTCACGACGACTCCTACCCTGTCGCTGTCAGGGTCCGTGCCGATAATTATATCCACGTCTTCTTTCCTGGCAAGCTCTATGGCCAGCCTGAACGCATCCTTCTCCTCGGGATTCGGGTACTTCACGGTACTGAATTCAGGATCCGGAAGTTCCTGTTCCCTGACCACCAGCACGTTTTTGAAACCTGCTTCGGCAAGGATCCTCCTGACCGGCTTGTTGCCGGAACCATGCAAAGGTGTATAGACGATCTTCATCGAATCCGCCGCTTTTTTGATCTCATCGGGATTCACCAGGAGAGTTTTCAGGCTTTCGATATATGCGTCGTCCACCTCTTTGCCGATCATCCTGATCAGGCCTTTGCCCAATGCTTCCTTTTCGTCTGCGGGTTTTATGGCCGTGATATCGGTTATCCCGTTTATCTCCTTCAGAACTGCCTCGGAACCTTCAGGCGGCAGTTGTCCGCCGTCCTCTCCGTAAACCTTGTAGCCATTGTACTGCTTGGGATTATGGCTTGCCGTGACAACCACGCCTGCTGCAGCCTTAAGATACCTTACGGCAAACGACAGTTCAGGAGTCGGGCGGAGTTCGTCGAAAAGGTATGAAACGATGCCGTTGGCTGCAAATACCCGGGCAGCTTCCCTTGCAAACTCGGCCGACTTATGCCTGGAATCATACGCTATAACTACGCCGCGCGCCGCTGCGTCTTTCACGTTGTTGAGAAGATAGTTGGCAAGCCCCTGGGAAGCCTTCCTTACGGTGTATATGTTCATCCTGTTCGTGCCTGCCCCGATTATGCCCCTGAGGCCTCCTGTGCCGAATTCCAGGTCCTTGTAGAACCTCTCCTCTATTTCGTCCGGATCATTGCTGATTTTCTCCAGTTCTTTCTTCGTTTCCTGGTCGAAGTAATCACTGCGCATCCAAAACTCAAATGCTTCCCTGCTGTTCATGTTTCCCCTCCGGATGTTGCTGTTGTTGTATTTACCTTGATTATTTTACCATAAAAAAACTGAAATAAAAGAAGAATATTGGATCCAATAAAAAAAGGGCTGCTGCCCCATTTTAAAGTATTATACATATCAGTCCGCCGCTGCCTTCGTTGATGATCCTCTGAAGCGTCTCCTGCAGCTTCTGCTGGGCATCTTCCGGCATCCTCATGAGCTTGTTGTGCAGGCCTTCACTCACCAGTTCGTGCAGCGATTTGCCGAATATGTTGGATTCCCATATTTTCCCCGGCTCATTCTCGAATTCCTTAAGCAGATAATTGACCAGTTCCTCGGACTGTTTCTCCGTGCCGACAAGAGGAGCTATCTCTGTCTCGATATCCGCCCGGATCATATGTATCGACGGTGCGCTGGCCTTGAGCTTGACGCCGAACCTGTTGCCCTGTTTTATGATTTCGGGCTCATCCAGCGTCATCTCCTCCATCTGCGGCGTCACGACCCCGTAACCCTTCATTTTCACTTCATGCAGCGCATACTCGACCCGTTCGTATTCTCTCCTGATCCTGGCAAGTTCCTTCATCATCCCCATCAGCATGTGCTCGCCTTCGATCCTCAGTCCCGTAATTTCGCTGAGTACATTGTAGAAGAGATCCTCAGGAGTCCGGATATTCATAAGTATGTTGCCTGAACCGGCATTAATTTCGACCAGATCGGCCTTTCCGACAAACTCATAATCTGAGAATTTTTTAAGCGAGTCCTTTGCTTCGCGGATCCTCTGTACTCCGTCAAATACGTTCCTGACAGCCTCAAGCATGTCGACCCTGAGCCAGTGGTCCTGTTCAAGAGCCTCCACCCATCCGGGTATGTTTATCCCGATCTCGCGTACCGGGAATTCATAAAGGATCCGTTCCATTATCGCGGCAATATCTTCGATCTGCATCTGGGCACAGTTCACACTGATGACAGGAACTTCATATTTCTCTTCCAGTTCCTGTCTCAGCCTCTCCGTCTCCTCATCTTTCGGCACGACCGAATTGAGTACGATCACGAACGGCTTGTTGATTTCCTTCAGTTCATTTACGACGCGCCTCTCCGCTTCGATATAATCCTCCCTGTCGATATCGGTTATAGTCCCGTCGCATGTCACAAGGAGCCCGATGGTCGAGTGGTCGTTTATGACCTTTTTGGTCCCTATCTCGGCTGCCTGCTCAAACGGTATCTGGTAGTCGAACCACGGCGTTGAGACCATTCTCGGCGCATTGTTCTCAAGATAGCCGATCGCCCCCCTGACCAGGTAGCCAACGCAGTCGACCATCCTGACCTTCAGCTTCAATGCCTCATCCAGCGTTATCTCGACTGCCTCATTGGGTACGAACTTGGGTTCCGTGGTCATGATCGTACGTCCGGTGGCACTCTGAGGCAGTTCATCCTTGGCTCTTTCACGGCTGTATACGTTCTCTATGTTCGGTATGACGAGCAGATCCATGAATCTCTTGATCAATGTAGACTTACCTGTCCTTACAGGACCTACGACACCTATATAGATATCTCCCTGCGTCCTTTCAGCGATCTGCTGGTATATATCATAATATCTTTCCACCCGATAACCCCCCCTATATATGGATATGCAAAAGCCGGGATTCACAATTAATATATGTCCGTAAAATGCTATTATTACAAAAAGAAGGGGTTTGATCCGCCAAATCGGTGTGGGGTTTCCGTCATGGTGACAAGCCTCTTTTATTAAACGGGAGTGAACACCTTAAGGCTCTTGTGTTTGAATTCCACGTCTATGGGCAGGCCTTTCCATTCCTCGCCGTCTATGCTGAGATTGAAGCCGGTGTCGCCTTCGATGCGGCATTTGCTCGTCCTGAGCCACATCACGTTTTTATCGTTTATAAAGTCATTGTGGAGGACCTTGAAAAAGAGTGCTGCCATCTCGACATGCAGGCAGTTTTTAACAAGCAGTATGTCCATGTATCCGTCGGACAGATCGGCTTCTTCCACCAGGTTCCAGAACCCGGCAGCATGCCTGCCGTTCAGGATCAGAAACAGCAGGAACTCTCCTTCCACCACTTCTTCATCTGCAGTCAGCTTCAGCCTGATCGGTCTCACATTTGCAAGTTCGCCCAGCGCCGTCATATAGTAGGCCAGCGGACCCAGTCTCTTCTTCAGTTCACTGTCGGTGCTGTAGGAAACATCGACGAAAACGCCCCCGGCGCAGGTGTTGAGGAAGTATTTCTCTCCGTTGATAAACCCGGTGTCGATTTCGGTAATGTTGCCGGAAAAAATAGTATCAAGGCACTTTTTCACGTCGGCCGGTATATTCAGGCTGCGGGCCAGATCATTGCATGTCCCTGCCGGTATGACCCCGATGGGAATATCCATATTGTTGCTGAGAAGTACTGATGCGATCGAATTGACCGTTCCGTCGCCCCCCGATACGACAATATAGTCAAAATCCTCGTTAAGCAAAACCTTTTCCAGTTCGGATGAGTTGTCCGGGTTCAGCCTGAAGGGAACGGCCAGCGTATCGTTCTGGATAAAACGGGCCACGATATAGTCCAGTTCTCTTGGTACGTTTCTGTTCCCCGAAAGGGGATTGTAAACGATCAAAGCCTTTTTCATAATGCAGCCTCCAACAAAGTACTCTGAACAAAATTTATCTTACGCCATTTTATATTTTAAATCAATCGTCACGGTCTTATCATCCACTACGATAGAACTTACAGCCACTGCAGCCATTTCATTCGTCAGTTCCCCCTTTTCCAGCCTGTCCTTGATGCTTTCCACCAGAATACTGACATTGGATGACCGTGTTTGCTCCAGTCTCAGCTTTTCCATCTCATCCTCCAATGCGCTGATATGCTTTTCCAACTGCCGGTTCATCCTGTCGAACAAATGACCGGAGATCCGTCCCTCCAGTCTGTCCCTGTAAAGCAGTTCCTGGCGTCGGAGCAGGTTCTCCATCCGTGTATTCATATCGTTCCAGGCGCGGCTTTGTTCATCGGTTTTGTAACCGCCAAACGTTTCTTTCAGTTTTGCAAGCTCGTCTTCCAGTCTGAACAGGGCAATCAGTTCGCCGCATATATGCCGGATGATTTCCCGTTCATATATGAAATGGCTGGTACATGCTTTTCTGCCGTTCCTGCAGTAGTTGCCGCAGACATATGCGATCCCGCCGCTTCTCCTGCGCGCATACATCGCACTTCCGCAGCCGCCGCAGTATATGATGCCGCTGAGTACATGCCGTATCCTGCCCTGCACTTTCCTTCCCCCGGTCCTGCTCATCCTCATTGCCTGGACCCTGTCGAACATCTCCCTGGGTACCAGCGCTTCATGGGTCCCTTCCGTTATGACCCAACTGCTCTCCGGCAGCCGCCTCGTCTTTTTGCTTTTAAAACTCACCTTTTCGCTGACGCCCTGTACCGTGTCACCTATATATACGCGGGAACTCAGTATACGTCTGACCGTTATCCTGTTCCAGCCCCTGTTCTGAGGCGAGGCATAACCCTTCTCTTCAAGGTATTTCGATATTGCGGTATAGCCCATCCCTGAAAGGTACAGCCTGTAAATCAGCATTACGATATGGGCTTCCGATTCATCCGCCACCAGCCTGTTTTTTTCGGCCCCGGACTTCCTGTAGCCGAAAGGGGCCTTCCCGAGATACTCGCCTTTCTGGATCTTGAACCTGAGAGCGGCCCGGATCTTTCTCGATATATCCCTTACATACCTTTCGTTCACCCAGGTTTCTATGCCGACCATATCACTGTCCACAAGGCTGTCGAACCGGCCGTCGGCAGTAACGACCCTGACGCCATGCTCCTCAAAGAAATCTATAAGCTGCAGCGTCGCCGCATTGTTCCTGCCAAGACGGGACAGGTCCTTGACCAGCACAACGTCGATCATGCCTTTGAGTATATCTTCCTTCATCCTGTCCAGTCCCGGCCTTTGCACTGCCGACCCGGATACGTTGTCATCCATGTAGACCCCGGCCACTTTTCCAAGCTTGTTAGCTTCTGTGTAAGCCAGCAGCATATCGCGCTGATTTTCGATGGATTCAAAATTTTCCTTATTATCATCCCTGCTTATCCTGGCATATACCGCCACTCTGCTTGTCATCGCGGACTGTCCCATCTCTGCGCCACCTCCCGCCTTCCCGTGATACGGCAGCCGTCTGCCCGCCATCGCCCGCAGCGAGTTTCAGGAGCCTTACGATGACCTCCCCTGCGGTCAGTTCGCCCGAATGCCTGATTATAAATTCCTTTACGCTTGCATGTCTCTTTTTCAACGGAGATCCTCCGGCATATTATGACCGAAACTCTGGTATATATATATTTCAGAGATTTTGTCCTTTATCAGGGTTATTTTCATACAGATATACCTGTCCGTAACGGAAAGCTGTATAATATATTTGCTCGAAAGGGAGGGTTTATGATATGGCAAGGGAGATTCCAGGCAAGCTCTTGACATTCCTGAAAACCTCATTGGATGATGTGGATGACGGATATGAATACGCATCCGAACTGAACAGGATCCTTAATTCGGATGAATGCCAGGCGGCCCTTTCCGCCAGGGAAATAGACGCGCTGCGTGATTATGCTGATGAAGTAAAAAAGGTGGGAGAAATAGATTACTACGCCAAAGAGAGGATAGCAGAACTGGAACGTGAGCATTTCGGCGCAGGAGGCATACAGGGTTATCTGAAAGGCGACCGCGGCAAGCCTGAAAAGCCTGTCTGGCCGTTTTAGCGTCTGGCGGCGGGAAGGACTGCCCGATCTCAGGCAGTTCCTCCCGCCGATATATCGTTCATGCTTCCCTGAAGAAACTTCTCAGTTCATACAATCCCCACCTGCACTGCAGGTATTTGCCTGCAAGGGCTTTGTCGAGTATTGTTTCATGCAGGCATACCCGTGATGCGAACGATCTCTTGTCGATGTGCCTGAATGCCCTGGGCCCTTTTTTGAAGAATTCCCTCCTCAGTTCGCATATTTCCCTCGCGATCTTGAATATGATGTCCTCCCTCTGTTCAAGGCACTTGATCAGCCATACGGCGCTGCTGAGCCATTCATTCACATGACTGGGCTTAAGAATACCGCTGCGGGACAGCCCTGACGCATAGATCTCGGATATGCAGACATTCGGGAATGCCTCCGAATTATGAACGACCAGGAGTTCCCCGTTTATATCCCTGATGAAGACATCCGGCAATGTCCCGCTTACCGTCTCATTGCAGCGATAATTCCGGCCCGGTTTGGGCTCCAGGCTCCTGATCTTCCGGAAGAGTTCATTTACACGCTCCACGCTCAAACCGGTGGCATTGGCGATACGGGCCGCATCGTTGCCTGCAACTGCATCCAGGAAGTATTCGACTATCCGTTCCGCATCCCTGTCACGTTCGTCCTGCTGCCTCAGTTGGATAAGCAGGCACTCGCCGAGATTTCTTGCGCATATGCCCGGCGGTTCGAAAGACTGGAGTTTATCAAGCACTTTCAGCACCTCGCTTTCAGGAACGCCGAGAAGTGCCGCGGCTTCCGCAGTGTCAGCCTTCATGTAGCCGTTGCTGTCCGTGTTGTCGATAAGGTATTCTCCTATGGCGTAGCCTTTTTTGTCCAGGCAAAGCGCATCAAGCTGGACCAGCAGATGCTGCTTGAGCGTCAGTACCTTTTCAGGCTGTTCGGCCACAGTATCGGCCATTTCAGTATATTGACAAAAATCAATGGGGTCTGTTGCTTCGATACCGGCTGAAGCATACTGTGTTGTTTCTGCCGGCGCTTCTTCGAGAGCGGGGTTCGTATCCAGCTGGTTATCGACGTATTGGAAGAGTTCCCGTGAATCCATTTCGAGTATTTCGATCGCCTGCTTCAACTGAGGTGTAAGCAAAAGCTTTTGTGAACGCACAAGATTCAGATCGACGGCGAATTCCATACGGGCCACCTCAAAAAAAGGTTATATAGTATTATATAACCTCAGAGGCTCCTTTAGTAATGCTGGCAGGCTATAAAAACAAAACACTGGATTTTACTGCGGAATGAAATACTTCACAGCCATCATGGCGAACAGATTTATTATCAGCATAATGACATATAAAGCAAGCACTGCCGCAACAGGCCAATGCGTCACCACTGTCTTCACATCCTGACCCGGTCTTGCGATCGGCGGGATAATCTCCGTTTTGCCCTCGGTGGCATGCCTGAATAAATACAGGAGCACTGCGGCAACAGCAAGTGCCGGAACGCCTATTGCGATGATCCCGAGCAGTTCCTGCCATGTCAGAGACATGGTCCCGACCGAAGCAGGATCGGCCCACAGGTACTGGATCACTTCCGCCACCGCATTGTTGAGGAAATGGGCAAGCATACCTGCGAATATCGAACCGGTCCTGACTACATAATAGCCAAATACCAGGCCCAGGAAGATCGGTCCGATCAGGTTCGTGATATCGAAGTGGAACAGGCCGAACAGTATCGACACGAAGACCACTGCCCTGTAAGAACCACGCCTTTCATACGCTGTCAGCAGGAATCCGCGGTGCATCAGTTCCTCACATACTCCCGGCATCAAACCTATGACCAGGATACCGACAGCCAGCTCCCCTGGGCTTTTGGGTATCGGCAGGTTTTGCGGCGGCAGTTCGGCAATGAACTGCAGGACATATACGACAAGGTTGTTCAGCATCGTTGCTGCAATGAACAGGGGTACGGACAGCAGTATAATGAGCAGTGCGGGTCTTAGTTGCAGTTTTCTGATCCTGAAGGTTTCCTTAAGATCGATTTTCTTCACGATGCAGTAAACCAGTACAGAGCCGGCAATAAGCAATTCGTTTATGATAACGACGGCATACATGCTGTCATAGACTTCGTTTCCCAGCATGAATGCGGCAATGAACTGGTATCCCAGCAATAAGACCGTGAAAACGAAAAACAGTATGTTCGCACCCGTAAGTGTCAGTTTGTTCTTCATCGGATTAACCCTTCCCTTACATTTTATAAAAATAATATATGCCTTACGTATGTTCAGCACATTATTGTCCTTTTCTCCGTAACTATCATGTCAAGTCTGAAGTCATGATGATCCGCCGGCAGACTATCTGCCAGCTGGATCTCAAAAGCAACGCCTATTTTCAGGCAATCCTCACGCAGCAGCGGAAGCAGCCTGTCATAACAGCCGGCGCCGTAACCAAGCCTGTTCCCACGGACATCAAAGGCAACTCCGGGCACGATTGCAATATCCGGTTCACGCGTATCCAGAAGCCGCGTTTTTGACGGATCGGGTTCGAGTATGCCTTTGAAGCCCGGCACCACATCATCAACGGGATCTTTTATACCATATATGCTCAGCCTGCATCCCATCCCGGCCGCTTTTTCAACTTTCGGCAGCGCCGCTGTTTTTCCGTCCCTGATGCATCTGTAAATAAATGGTCCGGTGGACACTTCGTTTCCAAATGACATATAGGCCAGAACCAAATCCGCATTTATATACTGATCGAGAGAACATACCCGTTCGAACAGCAGTGCGCTTTTTTCCATGACCTCTTCTTTGCTGAGTCGGCTTCGTTTCTCCATGTAATACTTCCGAAATTCCTTTTTTGTCTCCATAACCGTCCCCCACCTTTGAAGACCGGCAGTCACACTTCCTGCAGCACTGATGCCTTCATCGGCAATCGCCGTTTCATCGGGCGAGCAGCATCTCCTTCAAAGGCTGCAGTATGTACGAAGAAAGAACATATAAAAATATAAGCGCCGATGCGCTCCCCAAAACAGTCGCGATGCGGATCCTCCACTTGCTTCCGGTACTGCTTCTGCGGACCACGGTGAAAATGATCCTTGATATCAGCGACAAAAGGCCGGCCACATACATGAGACCAGCAGCAGCGTAAGGCATCAGACCATGCAGGATCGATGCGCAGATCAGTATCCCTGCCACGTATACAACTATCAGTTCGGTCCAGTTTTTCAAAACCGGCCTGTCATTACGTCCGTATACGCTGAAATTGGCGGCAGGCACGAGCAGTATCGGGACAGGCAGGCCAAAAAACAGTCCCGTGAACAGTCTCACAGTGTTGTTCGTTTCAATGATGCCTGCATACGACAGTACGCCGTCAAGCATCATCGGAAGCATCATCACGGTCATGCCCACTGACGCGGCCAGTCCGGGAGGCCTTTGCGCGCCAAACCTGCGCATGACAGCCAGGTATGCGAAAGCTGTGAATATCCCCGCATATATCCCCATATCGCGCGCACACACGGGAAGTACCAAGTCTCCGGCCATCAGCGACCTCTCGGGGAGCTGATGGCAGATGAGCGATCCTGCCAAATCAAAAACTTCCTTCAACAGCAGATCCATTTCCATAAAAGATCCGTTATCAGGTAAAACTCTGACCGATAAGCGCCAGTACGAAACAACCCAGACATGCCAAAATGAACAGGATGAGATTCGCCACAAGAAGCGCCGACCCGAAAGAACGTCTGTCGCTGTCATCGCTGGAACTCATGAAAACAATGGCTGTTATGATGCCTGCAAGCTGGCCTATGCCTGGCAGCAATGCGAAAAGCAGGGTCAGGAATACCTTAAGCCCGTTGCCGAGAGGAGCTTTCCCGCCGTTTTGCATCATACTCTGCCGGTGCTCGGCGTAATACGGCCTGTTTGAGGTATTGGGATCCTGGTATCCGGGCTGCCTGTCGGCGGGGTATTGCTGATCCGAACCTGTACTGAAGCCGTTTTGCTGCTCCTGATCCAGCCCCTGGTCATCGGTCACGCCATCGCCGGCCCGGGCGTAACTGTCATCGACAGGTATTTCAAGTATGCTTGCACAGTATGGACAACGCGTTGCGTTGGCAGGTATGCTCTCACCGCAAAAACCACATTTTTTCAGTTCATTATGTTCCAAAAGTCTGCCTCCTCACTATAGATAGTTTTGAAACTATTCTTTTACTATTCTCTCAGCAACCGGAAAAACCCTTTTTCCACCTGCAAAAATTCGTCCGGGTTCTATGCGAACATCATGTTTTCTATGTATTTTTCGGTAAAAACGGCAGATGACGACAGTTCTATATATCTGACTTTCCCTGCGATCTCCTCCGCAATGCGGAGCATTTCCTGCGATAAAAGGCATTCCGACGCTCCCGAACCTGACGCATTGCCGACAGCTGCGACCCTGTCCGTAAGCTGCGGCGGCAGCAGGCCTATCCTTGCCGCACTCCGTACATGTATGCTGCTGCCGAACCCCCCGGCCAGGAAAACTTTGTCGATATCGTCATGGCTGATCCCGGCTTCGCTTATCAGGGTTTCGATCCCGGCGGCAATGGCAGCCTTGGCGTTCTGGATCTCGCGTATATCCTTTTGTGTGATGGTTATCGGTTCACCGATGCAGGTCTCCTCTGCCGGGACCAGGATGAACGATCTCATACCGTCCGTCGCGGTGAACCTTTTCCTTATTTCCTGCGGCAGGCCGGCCGCTTCGCCGTCATCGGCGATCGCTCCTGTTTCATCGATGGCTCCGGCGTCAAGGAGCGCAGCGGCAGCATCAACTATTCCGGATCCGCAAATGCCTCTTGCTGCTATATTACCTATAACGGTATACCTGAATCCCTGTATCGCAAATGAATCGACAGCGCCGGCAACCCCGCCCATGCCGAACCTTATGTTCGCTCCTTCGAACGCAGGACCGGCTGCTGCGGAACATGCGGTGAGGCCGTCCTTTCCGCCGAGGACTATCTCTCCGTTGGTTCCAATATCCACAAGCAGCGAAAAACCGTCCCTCTCGTACATACCGCTGGCAAGTACGGCAGATACCGTATCGGCTCCTATATATGCGGAAACGCACGGAAGCAGTATGGCATGGCCGCTGCCATTAATATCGATGCCAAGTTCCTTCGCGCCAAGGCGCACAGTCCTGCATGTGGCCGGTATGAACGGCGACACTGCTATACCGGAGGCGTCGAATCCGGCAAGGAGATGCAGCATGGTCGTGTTGCCGCTGAATACGGCGGCATATATGTCTTTTACGTTGATTCCCGCATCATCGGCAAGACGGCCCGTCAGTTCATTCACACATTCCGTTATCAGGCTCCTCAGTTCTTCCGCAGCCTGCCCTGAAGTTCTGGCATAGTCGATCCTCGAAATCACATCCGCACCGAATTTGCGCTGAGGATTCATCATCGAAGCCACGCCGAGCAGTTTTCCGTTGTTCAGGTCATACAGATACGCAGCTACGGTGGTCGTACCAATGTCAAAAGCGGCGCCGTAAAGCCGCGGCGTAGTATCGCCGGCTTCGACAGATAAAAGTTTCCCGCCGGTCCCGACAGTCGTGACCCTGTATCCCGAACTTCTCAATAATGCCGGCAGCCCTTTTAACAACTCAAGTTCCGTTTCAATTCCCGGCAGGTTTGAAATGCTTGTCCCGGCGCTCATACCGGGCAGGCCGGACAACTCCAGTACCCTTTCCATGTCCGGCCTCTGGTCCTCCAGTGACGGAAGAGGCAATTCGATATATTTTTTCCTGACCAGCGGGTCCAAAGCGACCTGTCTCCGGGTACCGTCCGTCATAATGACAGCCTGTTCCCCGGAACTGTCGATATATATGCATACATCGGAACCGATCCTGAAACTGCATGCCAGCCTGAAACCCTTTTTAAGCCTTTCTCCCAGCAGCAGCCTCTCGTTTTCGGAAGGCTCCGCCATACCGCCTTCCGCCCTTACAATGCATTTCCCGCATGTGCCCCTGCCTCCGCACGGCGTATAGAGAGATATCCCCATACTATTCAGGATCTCCAGGAGATTGGCTCCGCTGTCCGCCATAGCAGTCCGGACGTTTCCATCCATATGTACGTCGACCCTGTATTTCATCACAGCCTCCAAAACCGCCCGCCTCAGTCCTGTCCGTCTTTGCCGCTGTCTTTATCGTCTTTGTTTTCCTCTACTGCTTCCGGAATATCTTCCTGTTTCTTGCCGCACTTATGGCAGTATTCCATTTCGATGTCGAGAATGGTGCCGCAGTTGGGGCAAGCCTTCACGTTCCTCAGTTCAAGTATCTTATCCTTCATTTCTGCTATGTTTTCGAATATCTCGTCTATCTTTACGCACTTTCTCAGCAGTTCCTCGCTGACCGCTTTTCCATCCGTATAATCTTCATAAAGCTGTTTGCCTATCTCCGTGTATAACTTCCTGATCTTCTCCTCTTCTGCATTAATGCTCATGTTGAGCTTCGTGATCTCCACGACACTGCCCGAAATCTTTGCTGCAGCCTTCGCCGTATCGGACACCTTCTTTGTGATACTGTCGAGAACAGACACTTCCATCTCTCCTTTCAGAAGCTTACTGGTACTGCGGTTTACTGCGCAGACAAAGGTGGGTGCTTCTACCGCTTTGTTACTATATTATAATATTCCAACGGGACTGCAAATACAATAACAAATCACATCCCGGCGGACGGCAGGCGTTACCAGCGCGAATATGCCTTAGTGTAAAATTGTTTTAGGTTAAAAAAACAAGAGACCCCTCTTTTTTGGT
>ENA-UPAD01001510-UPAD01001510.1-bioreactor-metagenome-genome-assembly--contig:-NODE-1510-length-23622-cov-38.844019_pt1 | contig 23622 bp, 19 predicted proteins | sample MGYA00238179_ERZ772710 | MGnify/ENA primary metagenome ERZ772710 (study PRJEB29004, sample SAMN07631245) | bioreactor metagenome | isolation source: Switchgrass digestor | place: USA: Dartmouth...
CTAACTGCAAGCTTGTAATACATTCAAGAGCAGGACACTGCCTGGATATTTGGGAAGATGCTGCGGATGATGCGGTAAGATTTTACGAAAATGTTGTAAATACGGGAAGATACTACAGTCCTGTAGTGAATGAAAAGCATTAATTGTAAGGCATACGGATGTGATGTTGCCAACCTGGTAAATGCAGGTTGGCAATTTTAGTTGAGTATAAAACATATAATGATATTTTTTTATTAGTTTATTAGTTTCATTATTAGTTTACACCATAAAATTTTCTTGAATTCTGTCGATATTTGACGTAAAATTAACAATATGACTTATTAAACCATATAAGGATATTGCGAAAAAGGCAAACTTAGTGAAAGCTAAGGACGCAAAGCTATGGGCCTTCCAGATTATGCTGATGGCTGCCAGGCTGCCGAACACCTTAATAAAAAGGAGCGCAACAGCTATCTTTTATTCAATAAGATAATTCATATATTTTCTCAACAGCTTATTGAATAAGTAGTCTAGGTAAATTCCGGGGTGTAAGTTTAACTTGGGATGATGCAACAGACAGGAGATAAAGCAGTAATGGCTAAGTTCGGCATGAGAGTTTCGTCAGCGAAACTCTTTCTTTATTTCAAAATTTTGTTGCAGCCATTAAGCTTTCCGGCATGTGACAACATGTTAACTTCTAGTAAGACTAATCTAAGGAGGAAATAATATGATGCTCAGAAATTTTAAGCTAAGTAATCTCAAGCTAAGGACTAAACTATTAGCCATTCTCTTAGTTACCGGTCTAATTCCATTAATTGTTTTTTCGTCTGTATCAACAGGTGCCTTTTTATCCACATCCCGCAAGGACACTTATCTGGTAAACGAAGATAAACTGGAAATTGTTAAATCTAAGATTGAGGGAATGCTTGATAAGCATTTTACCACGCTGCTTACTATTGCAAATCAATCTGCTGTTCGCAATTTTGAGCTGGACGAGGTAAAGAGTATTCTTGTAGACGCAGCCAGGGTTAATCCCGATCTTTTACTGTGTTTGGATAATAATCAAGGAGATCAGTTGGTAAAAAGCAATGATGATTCATTAACCAATGTTTCTGAAAGAGATTTTTTTCAGAAAGCAATAAAGGGAACTGAAAAATATGTATCCGATGTTATTTTGGCAAAGACCACAGGAAAGCTAATGGTTGTTATCTCAACTCCGGTTCGTGATATTAATGCAAATATTGTGGGAGTACTGCAGGCCAATATTCAGCTGGGACAGCTTAGTGATTATGTCGCAGAACTTTCACAAGACGGATCGAATGTATATATTCTTTCCAGACAAAAGACCGTACTGACCCATCCAAATGAAGAATATGTACAAAACCAGGAGGATTTCAGCAGCCTGAATTTTGCTTCAGAATATACAGGTGAAAATACTACCCTGCAAACGAAAAATATTAATGGAGAAAATGTTATAGTAAGCTATTGCTCCAATGATCTTGCCGGTTGGCTGATTGCTGTGGAGAGGCCTGTTAAAACAGCTATGTCTTCCATTTATAGACTCTTAAATATATATATGGTCATGTTTGCTGTGGTTATAATAGTTATTGTTGTTGCAAGTCAATATTTTTCAAAATTAATTGCTAAACCATTTATTACCTTATCAACAGTTATGAGAACAATTGCCGATGGTGAGCTTAAGGATTATGATATTAAAATTAAATCAAATGATGAAATCGGTCAGGTTTATCAAAGCTTTAAGGTGATGAATCAGAATTTAAGGAGCCTGGTAGGAAATATACAATTGACTGCCGGTTCATTGGCATCGCAATCTTTGCAGTTATCTTCAGCAACTGATCAAACATCTCAAAGCCTGACTCAGGTTGTAACTACAATCAGTGAGATGGCTCAAGGCAACAGCGATCAGGCTTCGATGGTTCAAACTACTACAGATGCAATAAGCAGAGTTAATGATATTGTTTCAGATGCTACAGAAAAGACTGAGACCGCAGCCGATAAAGCCCAGGAAACATTGAATCTGGCCATCGATGGGCAGGATGCTATAAAACGTCAAAGCCAAAAAATCGAAGAAAATAACAAGTATACCAAGGCGGTTGGGGAATCAATACAACAGCTTGCAGCTATGGCAGATGAGATACGCAATATTGTAGGTGTAATTAACAACATTGCAAATCAGACTAATCTCTTGTCCTTGAATGCATCAATTGAAGCAGCCCGTGCAGGTGATGCAGGACGTGGATTTGCAGTAGTTGCTGAAGAAATTCGTAAACTTGCCGAGCAATCAGGCAGTTCTGCAGGAAAAATAGAAGACCTGGTGAAAAGCATAAATGGTAAAATACAAGAAACCGTCGTTCAAATGAATCAGGCTAAAGACAGTGTTATTAGTATGGAAGCATCGGCCGATGATACCAAAAAAAGCTTTGACAGGATTTTAGGCTCGGTTACCGATTTGGCTCAGATAGTAAAGGATGTAAACATAGCATTTGAAGAAATAAGTGAGCAGGTAGAAGAGGTGGCAAAACAGGCCATAGACATTTCTGCAGTAGTTGAAGAGGCCTCGGCAGGTATGGAGGAAATATCAGCTTCATCAGAGGAGCAATTGGCTGCCATGGAGACAATCTCTAATTCTTCAGAAGAACTGAAGAACATGGCAAATGACCTTCTGACTCAGGTTTCTAAGTTTAAAATTTCTGAATAGTTAGTCAAAAAAAACATGAGCAATTCATAAAATAACAAATGAACGCACTCGTCGGTTAAGATGGGTGCGTTTTTGTGTTTGCCGGTGCGTGGTATTGATGCTGAACCACATAGACATAAATATTAAAAAAATACATAAATTTAGCAAATATATAGACAAGGGGCCTGTTTGAATTTATTATAATGGTAATACAATAGCAGCAGGTGACGGCTTTGATTATGTTGAGGCTTATCCTTTGAAGGAATATTCAGATGAGGCCCGGGATTTTATGGGACCGGTTGATTTGTACAGGAAAAGCGGATTTGAGCTATATGGGGAAACAGAAGACAGGTTTGTTATGAGAAGGCCGGTAAAATGAATTTTATCTTATGCTTATATATCAAGGCTGTCAGTAATTTGATTGAGCTGGAAGCTGAAATAAACAAAAAAAGGGGTGTGTCATGAATATATACGATAAGATCAGCACGGGGCTTACAGGCTTTGATCAGGTAATTGATCATCTGAGGTTCGGAGATAATGTGGTGTGGCAGGTGGATTCCTTATCAGGCTACCGTAAAATGGTCAATTATTTTGTGGAAAGCGCAAGAGCGGAAAATATAAGCCTGATTTATATCCGTTTTGCCAATCACGAGCCTATACTGGATGACAGCAGGGATATTAAATGCTATCAGATTGATGCAAGTAAGGGTTTTGAAAGCTTTGCCACTGAAATACATAATCTTATCAAGGAGGAGGGCAAGCAAGCCTTATATGTATTTGATTGTCTTACCGATTTGCTGGAATATTGGCACTCGGATCTGATGATAGGCAATTTTTTTAAGGCCACCTGTCCATATTTGTATGAGCTGGATACGGTTGCATATTTTGCAATCATGAGAAATTTCCATACCTACAGCACCATAGCAAATATACGTGAAACCACCCAGCTGCTTCTGGATTTATATCAAATCAATGATAAAACTTATATCCATCCCCTTAAGGTATGGCAGCGTTATTCACCCACGATGTTTTTCCCCCACCTTATTCAGGGACAGGAGGCTGTCTGCATTACATCCAGCTCAGATGCCTCAGAGCTATTTCACAGCATTAACCGAGGGGAAATAAGGCTGGATCACTGGAATACCATTTTCAATGAAGCTAAAAAAATGATTAGCCAGCCCTATGAGCAGCAGGAAAAGGTAAAAAAGCAGCTAATGCACATGATTATCGGCAGTGATTCCAGGATGTTTCAGCTGTGTGACAGATATTTCACCTTAAAGGATATTCTTGATATAGCATCCAGAGAAATTGGTACAGGATTTATCGGCGGAAAAAGTGTTGGTATGCTGTTAGCCAGAAAAATATTGGAGATAGAAGGCGGGGATCGCTTTACTGCATTTTTGGAACCCCATGATTCATTTTATATCGGTTCCGATGTTTTCTACACATATATAGTCCAAAACGGTTGGTGGAAGCTTCGTACCCGACAAAAAACCGTCGAAGGCTATTATAAGTATGCGGCAGAGCTGAAAGAAAAGCTTCTGCATGGAACCTTCCCCAAGGATATTCAGGAACAGTTTATTCAGATGTTAGAATATTTCGGTCAGTCTCCTATTATTATAAGATCCAGTTCTCTGTTGGAGGATAACTTTGGAAATGCATTTGCAGGCAAATATGAAAGTATTTTCTGTGTTAATCAGGGGACTCCCCAGGAGCGCTATGAAGCCTTTGAGCAGGCGGTACGGACCGTTTATGCAAGCACCATGAACGAGGATGCGCTGAACTATCGAATGATGCGGGGGCTTGCCCTGCAGGATGAGCAAATGGCCATATTGGTGCAGCGGGTATCCGGGGATCGGCATGGGGACTATTTTTTCCCTCATATCGCTGGTGTAGGCAACTCCACAAACCTTTATGTATGGGATGAAAGTATTGATATGAATACAGGAATGCTGCGTCTTGTATTTGGCCTGGGTACCAGGGCTGTGGATCGGACTGATGGGGATTATGTGAGGGTGGTATGCCTTGACAATCCGCTGCGCATGCCTCCGATGAATTATGAGGATCAGAAAAAATTCTCCCAGCATCGCCTGGATCTTCTTTCGTTAAGAGATAATATTCTGGAAAGCAGGGATATGGATGAAGTTTTATCACTGCCATTGAAGACAGACAAGAGATTGTTTGCCAGTCCGGATTATGCTACCGATGACCGTATGCGACAGCTGGGATATACAAGCTTTAAGACACCGCAGATATTGGACTTTAAAAGACTTCTTAAGGATACTGAGTTTACGGCTATAATGAGAGAAATGCTGGCTTTGCTGCGAAAGGCTTATGATTATCCGGTTGATATTGAATTCACTGCCAATTTCAATAAGAACAACGAATTTAAGATAAATCTTTTGCAATGTCGGCCGCTGCAGACCAAGGGTCTGGGCAAGACAGTAAAGATACCGGAGACAAGGGATGAAAAGGAATGCTTCATCATGAGCAAGGGCAGCTTTATGGGAGGAAGCGTGCGCCTGCCGATAGATTACGTTATATTTATTAAGGCCGGAGCATATCTCAAGCTCAGTGAACGGGAAAAATATGAGATAGCCAGACTAATAGGCATAATTAACAGAGAGATGAAAGACAAGAATGCCATGTTGGTCGGCCCGGGCAGATGGGGAAGCACTACCCCCTCCCTTGGGGTACCGGTGCATTTTTCGGAAATTTATAATATGAAGGTTCTTTGTGAGTATTCCTCCAAAAAGGAGGGCTTTATGCCGGAGCTGTCCTATGGCAGCCATTTCTTCCAGGATATTGTGGAGACTGAAATCTTTTATGTGGCCATATTTGACGGTTATAAGGATGTGATATTTAACCCTGAACGCATTTTGAGCCGGGAAAATTTGCTTTCATCCATCCTGCCTGAGGGTGACAGGTTCAAGGATGTGATTCATCTTGCCAATACCCCCGGCATGCAGCTTTATTCCGATATTGTGACACAGAGGCTGCTGTGCATATAAATTTGTCAGCCGTATCAGTTATTTTGACTTGCGGATAAGGGAAATTAAAGGTGAATCAATAGTAGAATAAATATATTTATGTAATGCGAGGAGTGTCTAAAATGTATAACTATAGGTATATCAACCTTGAGGATCCAATATATCAGCAGGTATTGGAGCTGCGGTATAATGAATTTTTTAAAAGGTACAGTACAAGCAGGGATATTGTTATTGATGAAGATGAGAATATTGCAATTCATCTTGTATGTACAGAAAATAGTAATTTGATAGGATATTGCAGGCTGGTGCTAAAGGATAATATAGCTTATTTATCACAGATTGTAGTTGATGAAAAATATCGTTGTAAGGGTATCGGCAGAAAACTGATAAATACCAATGAACATAAAGCTAAGGATTTGGGAGCAGCTGAGATAAGGCTCAATGCTAAGGTTGAGTTATTGGATTTTTATAAAAAACTGGGATATACAAGTGTGGGCGATGTCTTTCCATCTAAAAAAACAGGATTACCGCATCAAACGCTTATGAAAAAGGTAGGTTAAAATCAGTACAGTATGGCTGAATATATGGAACATATTCATTTCTAATAAAATATGAGCTTGGCAGTATTGAATTTGTTATGATACAATATAAAAAACGTATGTATCGTCAGAAATGAAAGGAGCAGTTTTTGTATGAGAAAAAGGTATGTTAAGGCTCAGTAATCTGAGCTTATGAAAATATAATTTAATAAGCTCAGATTGAATCCTAAATATCAAAAAATAGGAGGATAATCATGAGCTATTTACGAGCAGAGGATGTTCTGCCCACAGAAGTGCTTGACCTGATCCAGAAGTATGTTTCAGGAGTGTCTATTTACATCCCGACAAGAGAGAAGAAAAACTGGGGAGAGGGCACTGACACAAAAGAAATTCTTGAAAGCAGAAATAGGGACATTTTCAGAAAGTATCAATCTGGCGTAAGTATTAGAGATTTATCCAGGGAGTATTTTCTGACTGAGAAAAGTATCCAAAGGATAATAAGAAGCTATAAATACTCTGATCCTCCGGAAAGCCGGGGATCAGATGAGATATTGTAATACAATAAAGGTGTATCATCGGTGTGGAGGCTGCGGAAGGAAAAGACAGTTTATTAACACCGGCAGATTCAGAGTTAATGCAAATGGAAAAAATGTTGATGTATGGTTGATTTATCAGTGCATTAAATGTAAACATAGCTGGAATCTTACTATATATGAAAGGAAACAGCCAAGTAAAATACCGGCAGACGAATATCAGAAGTTTCTCGAAAATGACGAGGTACTGGCCTATAGGTACGGTAATGATATGGCTTTTCTAAAAAGAAACAAAGCAGAATTTGAGTGAATGAAAGTTGACTTAAATTGAATCTGAATGAAAGATAATTTAAAACTGAATCTGAATAATACTGGTCTGGCCTGGCTATATAAAGTCAGGCTTTTTTATAGTATACTTCTATGTTAATAGAATTACGTCAGGCATAGTTATATACTAGCGGCAGGAGTAATGTAATAGAAATGATAATGTATTATTGGAAGTGGTAAACTTATAAAAAATGACACAGTGAGGTCCATTGGCAATCGGAGCATATTTCTTCCCTTTTGCCGGGAAGGAGGATATTTTGATATACCAGCTTGCGGAAATCATAAAAAGGCATTATATCTCCGTCATTCAGATTGCACCTTGATAAAACCTGCCTGTCGTATTCAGCAACCTTGGCTTCGGATTCGCATCTGGCTCCGGTATTATTAGGACATTTACTGCAGATTACATCTGTTCCACTGATAATGCGAACAAGGGGATTTTTATCCAGCCTGCTTTTTATATCCGCCATATTTGCAGCAAACTCGCTGCTGTAACCCTTCCCTTTGAAAAAGTAAAGACATAAGCCATGGTGAGCCCTCAATACATATGTACTGTCAAATTGAATTGCTTCTTTGCTGTATTTTTCGTTTTGCGTACCAGCTGTCATACCATCACCTCAAAATGAAATTTTAAGTAAGAAATATCATATATGAAAGAAAATGTCAACTATGTAAAATGAATAAGTCGACAATTTCAAGAAGCTACTATAAAAGCCGTTAGGTAACCTGAGCTTTTATTTATAAAAAAACTATTTGATTGAAATTTATTGGAAAAAGTTTATAATGTAGGTAAAGAGAGTTCAAAGGAATAACATTTTAAATAAGCATATACTATATATGTCTTTATCTTTCATTTCTTACGGAGGCATAGGCTATGAGCAACGATTATTCAGGCAGTCAAAAGCAAATCCTTATAATAGGAAACGGAAATGCAGGCCTGTCAGCAGCTAAGGCGGCAAGAGCCCAGGATCCTGAGGCTAAGATAATTATCTTTGCAGGGGACGAGCGATTACCGTATTACAGGCTGCGCTTATGTGAGTATATTGGCAGGGAACTAAATTTTGATGAGCTTAAAATCAGCAGTAATGAGTGGTTTGCCAAAAACAATATTCAGCTTCAGCCATCAAAGGTTACGGCAATAGATCCTGTGGCTAAGATAATCAGCACGGACATCAAGGAGTACAGCTATGACAGTCTGGTACTTGCCACCGGAAGTACTCCAATCATGCCACCCTTTAAAGGAAAGGAGCTTGCAGGTGTTCATACTTTATGGACCGTGGAGGATATCACTGAAATAAATCGGAGCCTTCAAAATGCTAAAAAGGCTGTGGTTATCGGCGGCGGGCTGCTGGGCCTTGAGACTGCCCACAAAATATCTGAAATGGGCATTGATGTTACATTAATAGAAGGTATGCCCAGACTTCTGCCTAAGCAACTGGACGAAGAAGGCTCAGAGCTATTCAGAAATAAAGTGCAAAGCCTTGGCATATCGGTATTCTGCGGAATGTCTGTATCAGGATTTGAAGGGAATAATGGCCATGTTAGCCATGTACGCATGGCTGACGATACCCTGCTTGAGGCAGATGCCGTTATTGTAACTGTTGGTGTTGCACCTAATACTGCCATTGCCCAAAATACCGGTATAGAAATTAGCCGCTTTTTAACAGTCAATGAAAAAATGGAGACAAGCGTCAGGGATGTTTATGCTGCAGGAGATGTGGCAAGCGTAAACGGCAGATGGTTCGGACAATGGCAGGTGGCAGGCAAGCAGGGGCAGGTAGCCGGTACTAATGCTGCAGGAGGAAATGCTATCTACGAGCTGGTGGATATTCCATATATACTTGCCACTATGGGAACAAGGGTAGTTTGCTCAGGTGATACAGCAGCCAACCAGTCAGGTGAAGCTGAGGCAATATATGACATAGACCAAAGGCTTGACAACGAAAAATATAACTATTCAAAGCTTGTATTCCGTAATGGCCTGTTTGTCGGATATATGCTTATCGGAGACCCGACAAAGGCCTTCAGTAAGCTGCAGTCGATGATTAATACAAATGCAGATAAAGAGTCAGTTAATCATATTCTTTATGGCTAAACAAGATTTTGCCCTTTGTACGTAAGCTGATTAAAGCGGTCAAAGGGCATTTTTATTTAGGAAAATTATCAGCAAAAGGAAAGGTTCGTTATTAGTAACCCTGGTTCGTTTTTTATTTTAGCCGGCTCTCTATTTCTACATAATATCTGATAAATTTATGCAATTATTAGGTAATTATGACCTTTACATCATCCTGCTGATACTTTATAATAGCATCAGGCAAATTACTTAAACGTTTAAGGAAAGGAGTTTCAAATGCAATACGGTTTTTTTAATGACAAAGATATGGAGTATGTAATAACTACTCCGGAAACACCCCTGCCATGGATTAATTATCTTGGAAGTGATGAATTCTTTACTTTATTATCCAATACCTGCGGAGGTTACTCCTTCTTTAAGGATGCGAAGCTTCTGCGTTTGACACGTTACCGTTATAATAATGTACCGAATGATACAGGAGGCAAATATTACTATATAAAAGATGGGGATACTGTCTGGAACCCTGGCTGGCAACCGACCAGAACTCCTCTTGATTTCTATGAATGCCGTCATGGGCTTGGATACAGCCGTTTCCATTCATCTAAAAATCAGGTGGAGGCAAGCCTGCTTTGCTTCGTTCCCCGAAAAGACGCCTGTGAAATAAATAAACTGACTTTAACCAACAGAAGTGACGAAAGCAAAAAACTTACCCTTTTCTCCTTTGTGGAATGGTGTCTGTGGAATGCTGATGATGACATGAAGAATTTCCAACGTAATTTAAGTACAGGAGAAGTAGAGGTAGAGGGCTCAGTAATCTATCATAAGACTGAATACAGAGAGCGCCGTAATCATTATGCTATTTTCTCAGTAAACGTACCGATAGACGGATTTGATACCAGCAGAGATGATTTCCTTGGTTTATATAGGGGATTTGACAGTCCGGCTGCTGTTGAAGCAGGTAAATGTACAGGCAGCATTGCCAGCGGCTGGTACCCGATAGCATCACATCACATTAATATAACTCTGGCTCCCGGAGAAAGCCGCGAATACATATTCCTTCTGGGCTATATTGAAAATCCAAGGGATGAGAAATGGGCAGCACCAGGTATTGTCAATAAGACAAGAGCTTATGAGTTGATAAATCGCTATAATACATCAGAGCAGGTTGATAAAGCCCTTACTGAGCTTAAGGAGTATTGGAAGGAGCTTCTTTCCCGTTATCAGCTCATTTCAACCAACGATAAAGTTAACCGTATGGTAAATATATGGAACCAGTATCAGTGCATGGTAACCTTTAATATGTCCCGGTCCGCATCATATTATGAATCGGGTATAGGGCGTGGCATGGGCTTCCGTGACTCCTGTCAGGACCTTCTTGGCTTCGTGCATTTGATACCGGAAAGAGCAAGAGAGCGTATTATTGATATTGCTTCCACCCAGTTTGAGGATGGCAGCGCATATCATCAGTACCAGCCTTTGACAAAAAGAGGTAATTCAGATATAGGCAGCGGCTTTAATGATGATCCGCTCTGGCTCATTGCCTGCACCAGCGCTTATGTAAGGGAAACCGGTGATATCTCAATACTTAAGGAAATGGTTCCCTTCGACAATGACGAAAGCAAGGCTGCACCGCTAATGGAGCATCTGAAGAGATCTCTTGATTTTACAATTAACCATAAAGGCCCTCATGGCTTGCCGCTGATTGGCCGTGCAGACTGGAATGACTGTCTGAATCTGAACTGCTTCTCGGAGTATCCCGGCGAGTCCTTCCAAACCTTCGGTCCCAGTGAAGGTCCGGTTGCTGAATCTGTATTTATTGCAGGTATGTTTGTAAAATACGGAGAGGAGTATGCACAGCTGGCAGAGCTGCTTGGGGATAAGGAAGAGGCTGCCAGAGCCCGCAAAGAAGTAGAAATAATGTATGAAACCGTTCTTGCTCATGGATGGGACGGAGACTGGTTCCTGCGCGCCTACGATGCCTTTGGCAACAAGGTTGGCTCAAAGGAATGCGAGGAAGGTCAGATATTCATTGAGCCTCAGGGCTTCTGTGTACTGGCAGGCATAGGTGTTAAGGAAGGACTGGCCAGCAAGGCCCTGAAGTCTGTTGCAGAGAAGCTGGATACAAAATACGGTATCATGCTTCAACAGCCGGCTTATACAAGGTATCATCTTGAGCTTGGTGAAATTACCTCCTATCCGCCCGGCTACAAGGAAAATGCAGGTATCTTCTGCCACAACAATCCTTGGGTATCTATTGCTGAGACTGTGGTAGGCAACGGAAACAGGGCATTTGAGATTTATCGCAAAACCTGCCCGGCCTATGTGGAGGAATTCAGTGAAATTCATCGTACAGAGCCATATGTATATTCTCAGATGATAGCAGGAGCGGATGCTCCAAGACATGGAGAAGCAAAAAACAGCTGGCTGACCGGAACAGCAGCCTGGACCTTTGTGAATATATCCCAGTACATTCTGGGCCTTCGTCCAACCCATTCCGGTCTTATGATTGACCCTTGCGTACCGGAGGGCTTCGGCGATTTCACCCTGATAAGGTACTTCCGTGGAACCACCTATCATATTCAGGTTAAGAATCCTGCCAATGTACAAAAGGGTGTAAAGGAAATCAAAGTAGATGGCAAGGCTATCGAAGGCAATATCATACCAATCTCGGACAGTAAGGAAGTACATGTAGAAGTAATAATGGGATAAAGCAGGAAGCTAATAACAAGTCATAATGAAATAATTATAAGTTTAAAAGACCCGCAGACTTGATATGCGGGTCTTTTAATGCAGCTTTATTATTCGAACAGCCATTTTATAGCTTTTATTTATAGTTTTATATTTTCAGATTTTATTATAGCTTTATATTTTCAGAGGCAGATGCAAACGGGCCTGCCAATACATGAACCCCACGATGATTTCCGAAGAAGTCTGAGTCAAAGCGAATTGGCGTACCGTCCGCATTTTCAAAGTACTGCTCCGGCTCAAAGGCTTTGCCGAGTATTTCTGTGTTTATCATACGGGCATTGAAATCCTTGATGTAATCAAAAATATTAGTGTTCAGATAATACTGGCCGTCCTTTTCCACCAGCTCCACCTTAAGCTCCTGATCCGTTTTTTCAATTACCAGGCTGTTTGCTTCCTTTTTCCACGCTTTGGCACCGTTCAGATACACATTTCCATCGCTCCAGATTGGCAGATGGCCAAAATGAACAGGCTCCAGGGCTCTCATATTGGGATAATGTGAAAAATCGAACTGGGAAATCCATTCATCATAGCTTGGATATTCATCAAATACATGAGTGCCAACCTGTCTGTTTTCCCTAAAGGCATTCTGCGCATCCTGATCGTCATAGGTGGTATATTCTTCATTAGGCCATTTCTGGATGAAGATATTGTTGTAGAAACGATTGTCACCATGAAGAATGGTCATAAAGCCCATGACCTCGGTACGGTGGGGGATATGGTATGGTGTATAGCGCCATGTGGTTCCACCACCGACACTGGTAAAGGAGCCGCAGATAAGATTGTGAACCATAGCCACACCTTGTGTTGCAAAGCGGAGGCTGACATCCGAAAGCAGGATATTGTTGTCGATAAGAGTAGGTCCATGGCTGACTTCCACAAACAGATCCTGGGACATCATGCTGCCCGGTAGATTCTTGGCAAACGGAGGCCTCTGGTTATCATGGAGCAGGTTCTGGCTAATGCGGGTACCCTGTGCTTCCCAGTCACACCATATTCCCATTGTACAATGGTGGATATGGTTACGCCGAATGAGCACATCAATTGCAGCATGCAGCTTAATTCCTGAGATTTCTGCTCCGCCAAGCTCCATCATATTATTGATATGGTGGATATGGTTGTCCTCTATGATGCTGAACACACCGCCCATTCGGCCGATAATACCTCCCTGCTCACAATGGTGGATGTTGCAGCGGCGAACTATATGGCCGCCGATTTTTTCCTTAAGCCAGCCATGATACTGGCCGCGGCAGACAGCATCACGTTCCATTTGTGTGGCGCTTTTTACATGCTTATATGTGAAATAATGCTCATTGTCCGTGTCAAGATATTTACCCAAAGAAATGCCTGCGCACTTGCTGTTTGAGATCTCGCAATCCTCGATAATCCAGCCTTTGCTCCAGTGAGGACCGATCATACCATCCTGAAAGGCTGCAGGCGGTGCCCAGGTTGTAGCTGCCTTGTCGATTTTAAAGCCTCTGACCGTAATATAACCGACACCTGTTTTGGATGGCATAAAGCATCTGCGACGAACAGTTATTTCTACATTTTCCTTATTGGGGTCCAGTCCCTGAAAATTGGCATAAATGATTGTCTCGTCTTTTTCCGTATCCTGTTCGGTGTACCACTTATATATAGAGTCTTCCGGTACCCAGCTGTATTCATAAATATCACCCTTGATGCATTCCTCCAGACTAGCTGCTTCATACATAGCCTTATCATTCAGGAATACGCAGCCGGTGTGCTTATTTGGTGTTGCAAAATACCAGTCTCCAAATACCAGGGTTGTATATGGATTGTAATCACCGAAAATACTGTTTGAGATTTTGCATACCCATACATTATCCTTATAATGTGTCCAGCTCTTTACCTGTTCGGCACCGGTAATCACTGCACCAAGAGCTGTAGTGCTGATATAACTGATCCGGGCATCCTCGGTGCCTGCATTAAGTGGATCTACATATTCCCGGTAAACCCCAGGCGCCACCAACACCTCATCGCCGGGAAGCGCCAGCTTCGCTGCATCGCTAATTCGCTTAAATGGCCTCTCAAGTGAGCCATTGCCGTCTTTTGCAGCATTAGCATCTACATAGTATTTCATGATAATCCCCCTACTCTTAATGTTTGATCTTAATATTTCCAGCATACAAATTTATTATATCGTCAGGCTGGATTTTATTCAACAATAGCGAAACTTTTAGATGCAGGAATATCGTCTGATGCTTAAAATATCAAGCTCTGCCTTAGCTAAAATTATCGAAAATTTTATTTAAAGCTTTAAGCAGACGTATGCAGGATTTGTATGAAATTACCTTGACATAACGGATAAAGTTCTTAGCATAAAAACTTTAGTTTTAGCCATATGAAGGTCTTAATCAGCTTGCCTGTTGCCACAGGCGGCCTTATAAATAATATAACTGGATTTCCAGCAAAAAACTATTATTTTGACTAATAAATCAGATAAGTAAATCTGCTTTGTCTAATCTTGTTGAATAATGTTATATTGAAGGCATAAGATAAAATTTATTTTATTATACAAGGGGGATAATGCATGGAATTTTTAAGTAATCTCGGTCCGTTTATTCTTGCAGTAGTGGCTGTAATTATCAATGGTGTGCCTCAGCTCCTGTATGCCCAGGCTCGCGGCTTCGCTTTAAAGCCGGCTGGATTTGCTTATCTGATTGGTGGCTTTGGTAACCTGCTTACCGGCTCGGTAACACCGATTTCCTCCCAGGCAGAGACAATCACCGTGGCCAGTGTCAAAAAAAATTTAAGAGATAATGTCAGCTCAATACTTCTGGCAGCGCTTTTGATGGTTATTCTTGCGGCGTTTGGCGGTGTCAGCAAAATTTCCGATTTTGCAGGGGTGGCTATTATTTCCGGTATGATGAGCGGTGTTGGCCTGATTTTGGCCGGTGTATCCCTGGACATGTTCAGCCAGGACAAGCGCACCACTCTGGTTTCCATTGTGACTGCCATAGCTGCATATGCTGTATTTTACAATAGCCCCAATAAGGTAGTATGGACGATCTTTATCTCGGTCATAGTTTCCACTGCAGACTTCCTGCTTTTGCAAAAACGCAGGGTTGATGTATCGGCCTCGGTAGAAGAGGGAAGACAGTACATGGAGATGAGCAGTGAGTGGCGCTTCTGGAAAAGGGAATACTGGAAGGACTTTAAGATCATTAAGCCTAGGGTTAATGTAAATGTTATTCTGGGTGCCTTAAGCCTTGTTATGCTGAACATCGGAGCAAACATTTCCTTTGGAGGTATTACGGCCAGTATAGCAGGTACTACACAGAATTTTGACCATCTTTCCATAATCAATTCCCTGGCTGATTTCCCGAGCGCCCTGTTTGGCGGCCCGCCCATTGAGGCTATTATATCAGGTACTGCTGGTGCACCCTGGCCTGTTGCCTGTGGTATAGCATTCATGTTTGCAACCGGTATTTTGGTTTTGGTGGGTGTAATCGGAAGACTGGGCAAGTATCTGCCAAGCCAGAGCATTGCAGGCTTCCTGCTTGTGATTGGCTTTGCCCTTACCTTTGCCCCCAATCTGAGTGCAGTGGCAGGCTCAGACGATTCGATGAGCGGTTATATTGCCCTTGGTGTGACAGCCTGGTCAAAGAATCCTTTCCTTGGCATGGTTGCCGGTATTGCAGTGCGTTATTTCGGTTCATATATTGGCTTGGTATGATGTATTTGATATAATACAGATAATCTATTAAAATACCATAAACACCCAATTGATATCTGCAAAGAAACTACAGGAAGGAATGACTGGTATGCAAGGATCAAAATGGCCTTCTGTCTGGAAGGTTAGGATTGATGAAGAACTTGAAATAGAGCTTCCCATGATGGAGATTGGCAACGGATTTTATATATATTCCTTTGATATGACCGGTGAGTCAAAATGGAACAGGCATGCGGCAAAAGCCCTGACCAAAAGGCTGGAAGATTACAGCTATGACGGATTTGTGACGGTTCAGACTAAATCCTCCGGTTTGTGTCAGGAGATGGCCAGGGATATGGATTGTTATCTTGAACTCCGTAAGGCCCGCAAGTCCTTTATGAAGGAGCCTAGGCATGTGCAGGTTGAATCCATCACAACTCAGGGCAAGCAGGAGCTTTGGATTGGTCGGGAAAAATACGAAAAGTTCCAGGGCAAGAAGCTCTGCTTTGTCGACGATGTGGTATCAACCGGCGGAACAGTGGATGCGGCCCTTATGATGGCAAAGGAAATCGGCTTTGAAATATCCGTAATTGCCTGTGTTTTGACTGAAGGAGAGGAGCGCACCCACTACAAGGGGATTCCTCTTGTTTCACTAGGGCATATACCCCTGCCTGGCAAGCTTGCCAATAATGAATAATTTAAGTCTGCAGAAAATGCAGGGAAGTTAGAATTATAGAATGAAATTATAAGAATGAGAAGGCAAATAAAATATAATATGCTTCATTATTTATATGTATTAAATAAGCTCGATAAGCTCGTAGAAGAAGCCGGATAGCATTAAAAGAGTGCTTTCCGGCTTACTCGCTTTGTCAGGTAATCGAATCCTTGAATAAATAATTAACATAACGAAATTCGTTTTAAGAAAATGCTGCCTTTTTGCAGCTTATCCGATCATAAAGCTTTTAATTGCCTCAAGCTTTTTAAGCATTGCTTCTTTATCATCATCTGCTTCCTGCGGTCCAAGACAAATCATTTTTAGCAAATCCATATCATTCATCTGTACGTTATCAATTTTGTCATATAATAATGAGATAGTAAGATTAATCAGGCCCTTCAAATAGTTGGTACGTTCCTCACCCTCATACAGCTCCGCTGTTATCATTTCGCGAGATTCCCATATATGTGTAAGCTGCTTTGCCTGAGCAAGTGCCTCCTTGCGGGATATTGTGCCCTTTGTGATGATAAATAGTATTGTGCGAAGGGATGTTTTAATTTTTTCATATTGAGGTTCGCCAAGAACCTTCCTGCACAGCTGGGCAGCCTCCTCCCAATCGGATGCCTTATTGCGAAGAGCAAGAACCATGGCCAGGCCTGCATGTATGCCGGTGTTATTTGGGTATATCTTTTGGGCCTCACGATATTTATTTACAGCTTCATCATATTTTTCTTCTTTTATAAGCTCATAAACACTCTTGCTAAAGTTGTAGGAAAAGACCTCACTCCTGTGCTTATCCATTCCGAGAAGCTCATCCGTTGAAACATCGAAGTAACCTGCCAGGGAAACAAGCATGTTGATATCAGGAAGGCTTTCGCCCCTTTCCCATTTACTGATGGTTTGAAATGAAATATTCAGATATACAGCAAGCTCTTCCTGGGTAACATTCTTTTGACGGCGCAGATTCCTGATGTTTTTGGCTAAATAGTTATTCATAAAATCCTCCTGATAATTTAGTTAACAGCGCTGATATAATTTAATAATAGCCTTTTCGGAAGGATTTTCAATAACAGAACACATGAATAAAATTCTACGGCAGGGCGAAATTTTCTTTACTTTTGCCAATACTCAAGTGTCATAAGCTTATCTCTTAACCAGTCAGACATTTGCTCCTGTGTTCCCCAGTTCCAGTGGGAGACGACATCTTTTATAACATCTTCCATATCTGAATATTTATGAACCCCGTTGATATAGCACCATTTGCAGTATTTGTCGTTAACCGTACCGTCCGCCTCTCGGCTAAGGATGTCTTCCTTATCCAGGGGGGTACCACATACCTGACAGTTCATGTTGCGTTCCTGGCCTAAAACCTTCCCTTTCGAAAATTAGTATATCATAGTATAATAAATAGAAAAAGCAACCTGTTGTTGCTGTATATAAATGAAACAGGCGCATCAGAGTATATGGCATAAGAATAGCGACCGCAGTTACAAATCCCGGACAAGGGTAGCTTCTGCGGTGTTTTTAGTGTATCCGGCAGGTGCACAAGAACTGTTTTGGACAAATCAAAGCACGGATAATCGGGTTTTTATATGGATAATGTTATATACTTTAGTGGAGGTAAAAACATGGAAGAAATTAATTATCTTAATAATGCAATTGAATATATTGAAAGGAATCTGGATTCAACAATTGAGATTGAGGATATAGCTAAGGTAGCATTTATGTCAAAATACCATTTTCAACGATTGTTTCATGCGTTTACCGGATTCACGGTAGCGGAGTATTAAAGCTTTCAGACATTAGATTATTATAGATGGCTGGAGGCTTTTTTGTTTTACTTGCAGTTTGGAAAGTAAAGCAAATACTAAATTTACAATTCATTAATTTTGGTCAGAAATATATGCGGCCTGAGCGTTTGTTGATAGTTTTATCAATCCATAATTTGATAAAATAAGTCGAGAAATTCCCTTCCCGGCTTGCTAATATTTGCTTGTTAAAATATACTTAATAAGGATGGAGAGAGATATATGGATTTATTAGCAAGACTGGCAAAGCCAAGACCTACCGGAACCGATCAAAACCGGGAGATTACAGATTATGTAGAAGCATACCTGAAAAGCCTGGGATATGAGATACAAAGGCTGCCCTTTGACTGCAAGGTCTGGGAGGAACAGGAATCATTTTTGATGGTTGATGGAAGAAAAACAGCTCTGCATGTAAACCCGTATTCGGAAGCATTTGACGGCATAAGAAGAGCAGTTGTTGTGGAGAATTTGAGGGGGCTTGAGGAAGCAGATTGCAAAGACAAAATACTTTTCCTGACCGGGGATTTGGCTCAGGAATCGTTGCAGCCCAAGGATTACCCCTTCTACTATCCTGATGAGCATAAAGCAATAATTGATTGCCTGGAAAAAAAGAAGCCCTGTGCAATTATAGCGGTTACAGGCAAAAGCAGTATGAGCGGGCAAAAACCATTTTACTTGACTGAGGACGGCAATTTTCATATTCCCATAGCCAGTCTTGATGTGGAGCTTTTTCCAGAAATAAAGGAAAAAGTATTGGAAAATGAACTTAAGCTTATTATTGATTCACAGATTAAGCCATCGCTCGCCTATCAGCTGATTGCCTCAAAAAGGGTTGAGAGTCCCAAAGGGACAATTGTGATCTGTGCCCACATGGACAGCAAATATAACACATCAGGGGCCCTTGATAATGCCTCCGGAGTAGCAGCAATGCTGTATGCAGCAAGGAATATTAAATCAGACAGGTACAACATTGATATAGTACCGTTTAATTCTGAAGAATATTATGATCCACAGAGCGAGCTGATATATTTGAAAGAAATAGAAAGCAGCAAAAAGGATATATCCCTTCTGATAAATATAGATACGGTAGCCCATGTTGGCTCCAAGGTGGCGGTCGCTTCCTTTAATCTTAATGAAAAGGAGCAGCATAAACTGGATAATCTAATTAAAGACAGTGGCAATGTCGTAAGCGGACAGCCCTGGTATGCCGGAGACCATGCGGTCTTTGCCTTTAGCGGAACAAAATGTATTCTTTTATATGCATCAGATTTATTTGAAGAATGCTTATCCTATACACATTGTCCTATGGATACGATAGATCTGGTGGATGAAAGGCTTATTGAGGATGCAGCTGATTTTATATGTAAATTAGTGAACTCTTATTAAAGGAATTATTATAGACAGGGGGAATACACTTGGACGAACGCTTGCTGGCTGTTCAGAAAATGCAACAATTTATTGAAGAGCATATATTTGAGGAAATTAAAATAGAGGATCTGGCAAAGCTAACCATGTATTCCCCTGTCCATGTAAGGCGACTTTTCCTTGAATGGACAAAGATGAGTCCGGCAGATTATATAAGGCGATTGAAGCTGACAAAGGCGGCGCTTATGCTAAGGGATGAATCCTGCAGGGTAATAGATGTGGTGAGCAAATTCGGATTTAGAAGTGTTGATGGCTTCCAGCGGGCATTTAAGAAGGAATTTGGTTATAATCCGAAGGAATATGGAAGCAATCCTGTTCCTATATATCTTTTCACACCATATACAGTCAATGCTAAAAAGCCCTATGACTTTACACCAAGAGGCAGCAGGAGGGTAACGGTCCAAAGAATACACAAAGCTGCCAGAAAGGTAATTATTAAAAGGGGAATTTACGCTAATGACTATTGGACCTACTGTAATGAGGTAGGCTGTGATGTATGGGGATTGTTAAGAAGTATAAAATCTGTCAGTGATGAGCCTGTAAGCATGTGGCTTCCTGAAAGCTATCGTAAGCCCATTACGAATGGATATGTTCAGGGGGTTGAGGTAGAACTGGATTACCAGGGGATTGTTCCGGATGGATTTGATATTATAGAGCTTCCCAAAGCCGATTATCTTTTATTCAGAAGTGATCCTTTTGATGATGAGGATTATGGTACAGTAATTCTGGATGTTCAGAAGGTAATTTCCGAGTATGATTATATTGGAAACGGATATGCAATAGATGAGAATAACCCAAGAATACAGCTGGAGCCGATATGTACAAGAGGATATATCGAGCTGGTTCCAGTAGTGGCTACAGGCTGTAATGGTTTTCAAGGCTGATAATTGAGCTTGGTTGAGTGGGAATTATCAGCTTTTTGTAATAATACAGTCGATAATATTGAAAATAAATAATATAATTAAATAAACGATATAGAGGGATGATTATGGCTGATTCATGGAGTGGGATAAGGAAGCGATTGGAACAGGATTTATTGTGTGACGCACTTAAAGGTAGATTAAGATATTTTATTACAAAGTATAAAAACTCCCATGATGAATCCGGCAGAATAGCAATCATTGTTGATGACAGGGAAATAATACAGGGCAGTATTTATAAATACTATAAAGGCTATAGAGAGCTTGAAAGAAAAATAAAAGAGGATATGAATGTACCAAAAAGATATTGGAATGGCAAAGAGATAGTAAATGATGAGCTGAACAGAGAGGCTGAGAATTATATTGATGAGCTCAGGCTTAACGAGGGAATTTTTGATGTGTGGCAGTTTACTGATGCCGTTAAAAGCTTTTTGAGTTCAAGCATTGAGGAAAGCCTGGCATCCGATAATCCTCTTATTCGATTACTGGCAATAGTGGACAGAAGAGTAGGTAAACGGACTTTAAAGAAGCTAAAGGATACTATACAGGAACAGCCAGAATGGCTCAGGTATTTTTATGAGCTAAGGCTTCAGGCCGAAGGGATTGAGTAGCCTGATAGGATGACATCATATCAAGGGTTTTATTTTGTGTATTTTTTGCAAAATGAGAATATAATTATGGACATATGTATATAATTTACGTATAATAGTGATAGATATTGCAATAATATTGCAAAACGGAGGTTATAAAGATATGTTGCTTGAGTTTACAACAAAAAACTTTAAGTCATTTGTTGAGGAAACCAAATTTTCCATGAAAAAAGCAGCCAAGCAGTCAGGGCTTGATTATAGTTTATTAAAAGAAAAGGTTAAGAATAAGTCTATTGTGGGTTTATGCTCATCTGTAATATATGGACCAAATGCTTCAGGAAAGACAAATATAATAGGAGCTATGGATGTTTTTCGTGCTATAGTTTTACGTGGCAATATCAGAAACTCGGAAGAAAAGACCTCACCTAACAAAGCAGCAGATGCATTGGAGTTAATCCCTAATAGTAAATTAACTTCACCAATGCCGGTAGACTTTTCTGTTGAATTTGTTGAATATGGTACTCTTGTTAAATACAGCATAAGTCTTGATTTGGGGTTGTTTCTTGAGGAAGATCATCAAAGACGGGTCCTTGATGAAGAGCTTTTTGTAAATGGAGAGTTAGTATTTAGACGAGGAAAAGAGTTGATTATTGATAATCTGAAGGTACTAAAAAAGTATTTGCCGGAAGAGAAAGAACTGAACCTAAAAAATGCTAATGAGATTGCACAAAACAGTTTGAACGATGAGGAATTATTCTTAACTAATGGTTTCAGACTAATTTATTCACAAGCATTTGTGAGAATGGTTATAGATTGGTTTACTAATAAGTTCATGATAATTTATCGTTCAGACTCTATGCAGCTAATTAAAAGGTTTGCGGATCCGAAGAAAAAAACAATGTATGTAGAAGCAACTACTGATAAGGCTGCAAAATTATTTGGCATTAATTCCAATGCTATTGGATATGTAGTTAAGGATGACGAATCTGAAGCAAGGTTGTGTTCTCTTATTGATAATATAAAATTAAATAATAAAACTGCAATAGATGCTGAGATATTTGAATCGTATGGCACTATTCGTTTTATAAACATTTTCCCTTTGGTAATTCGTGCAATGAAAATAGGAGGCACCTTGGTTGTCGACGAATTTGATGCTTCGATACATCCGATAGCATTAATGAGTATCATCAATATATTTCATAATGACGATATTAATAAAAATCATGCTCAGCTTATTTTTAATACACACAATCCTATATTCTTGAATTCTAATCTGTTTAGAAGAGATGAAATTAAATTTGTAGAACGTAATGATAATCATTGCAGTACACTGTATTCATTATCAGACTTCGGAACCTCAGGTGAAAAGGGCGTTCGTAAGCATGAGGATTATATGAAGAATTATTTTATAAATCAATATGGGGCTATCATGGATATAGATTTTACGCCTATATTTAAAGAAATCCTTGAACTTTGAAGGTGGTGAATAAAGTTTGGCTCGGTTGAAAGCATGTAAAACCTATTATTTCAGTGTGGAGGGAGAAACAGAGTATTGGTATTTGAAATGGTTATAAATCGTGCATTCAATGAATCTTTTCAAAGCATGCATGAATATAAGGAAGAGCAAAATTACAAGCGTTGCCTTGGAAAGCTTAGGTTATCTAATGTGATTGATGCCGTAAGCCGGGCAAGAATAATAATGCAAAGGAATCGAGAAAACGGTTATACTCTACATAATTATAGAGGGTATAAATTTTATAAGGAAAATCCATCACTTACAATTTGGGAAGCAATTGAAAGGATACTTAAGGATTGTGGCTTAATAGATTAATTTTGATATAAATGTGTAGGATGCGTTAGTTTGAAAGATTTTGAGTTACTATATGAGTAATCACAATGTGCTATTAGGACGGGGGAAGTAGATAAGGTGAAAATTGAGGCTTATGATTTAGAAACGTTGCGAAAATTAGTCCGTACTCTTCAAAAAGAGAATAGTATTTTAAAAGAAAGACTCAGGAAAGCGAATATACCATTTACTGAAGAAAATCCTTTTGATGAAGTATTATTAAGTCATGAAGAGTATGATCCTGATCAGGGGGGACGCATAATAAGTCCAAATTTTATTACTGAGGATATGGCGAAACGTTTCTTTTCTATGTTTTGGGGACGAGAGGATGTCTATGCCAAAAGAGGAAGGAACGGAGGATATTTTCCGCAGTGCGATAATAGATGGAATGATAATTTTTGTCCAAAGCAAAGAGGAGAAAAGGCATTTTGTGACGAATGTGAAAATAAAAAATGGAAGAAACTTGAACTCAAAGATATAATAGCTCATTTATTAGGAAAAAGGGAAGATGGTTCTGATGTAATTGGTGTGTATCCGCTTTTGCCTGATGGTACATGTAGATTTCTGGTGTTTGATTTTGATAATCATGATAAAGGTGCTGAAGCAAAGGATTTTGCAAACACTGATACTGAGTGGCAATATGAAGTAGATTCACTTCGAAAAATATGTGAGTTAAATGGCATAAAGACGTTAGTTGAAAGATCCATGTTTTTACCGGGTCAATTATTCCAAAAGCTACCGTACTTGCCTGTCCGTGAAA